>Ga0224525_1000424_pt1 | contig 19496 bp, 21 predicted proteins | sample CFST100metaG_FD_179874 | JGI IMG/M metagenome (GOLD analysis project Ga0224525, IMG submission 179874) | Peat soil microbial communities from Stordalen Mire, Sweden - C.F.S.T100 | ecosystem: Environmental > Terrestrial > Soil > Wetlands > Peat | place: Sweden: Norrbotten County, Stordalen Mire...
TAGTATAGCAAATTTGTTTAAAAAATAAAACCGCCCATGAGAGCGGTTTTAAATTTTAGATATTAGAAGAGAGTCGTTTAAATACTATAATAAATAGTAATGCTAGGGCTAATCCTATTAAAATCCATATATACCAGCGTTTCCAAAATCCTAAAAATCCAGAGGTTGCTGGTGTCTTAGAAACAACAGCTGCCGTTTGGTTCTGCACTGCTACAGGATTAAGATTTATTGTGATAGAATCTGTTTGTGTGGCTCCCGATAAAGTGCTTGTTACAACAGCTTGTTTTACTGCAGTTGCCGAAACAGTTTGTGTTTTTCCTTCAAATGTTACTAATTTTGTTGTTTGCGGGGCAATAGATCCAATATTAATTCCTGTAACAATGTCTCCTGAAACTGAAACTCCATTGACTTGCAAATTGCCCAAAGAAGAAATTTCTGTTGGAATATTTACAGAAATATTTATATTATCAATTTGAGTTGCAGATGGGTTTGTTGCAGAAACCATAAAATAAATTTGGCTGTTTGAACCAATTTCTGTTGTTTTTTCCCATTGACCAGCGGTTGAATTTAACTTTGTAAAAAATGAAATTGATAACTGGCTTGCTGTATTATTTGCAGTTATGGTTTGATTAGGGTTTGTTGGTGTTACTACTGGTGGGTTTATAACTGTGGGCTGAACTTGTGTTGTTTTATTGCAATAAGTATTATAATCGGCTGAATCTGTAGCGCAAGTTGAACCATCACATTTTAATGTGTTTGAACATTTACTCGAAGCACAAGAATCTAATGTGCAACTATTTTTGTCTGCACAGTTTTTGTATAATCCGCTATTTGCGCCCAAAGAATCAAACCAATAAATTGAATTTCCAGAACAGGCTGTTCTTGAGTGAGCTACATAATTTGTATAAGTTTGAACATATTGAGTTGGTTGAACATAATTTACACATTGTCCATATTGGCAAGTTTGGCCTCCACAACTATAATATAAATCTTGCTGATTTCCACATGAATTGTACCAATATATACTATTTCCTACGCAAAGTTTATATGCATGGTAAGTACAACTGTTGTAATTATTATAGTTGTAATTATTGTAATTATTACTATCGTAATTTAAACAATAGCCGTTATAACAGCCATATTGGCAATATTGCACTTGTTCTTGCTGGTTTCCGCATGAATCATACCAATAAACACTATTACCTGCACAACTTTCGGATGCGTGATATGTGCAACCATAATATTGAGCATTAGCAGAGCTAGGCAAAATAAGGGCTGAGATGAAAAGCATTAATAAAAATATGCTTATAGAGATTAAATTTTTTGTTTGCATGGTTTTATAGATAATGTTATATTTTACCATTTTAACTATAAAAGTCAACATTAAATCCATAATATCTAAACAACGAAAAATCACCCATTTTTAGGTGATTTTTTAATTTGTGCCCTCGTCGAGACTTGAACTCGAAACCAATTCCTTAAAAGGGAACTGCTCTACCAATTGAGCTACGAGGGCATAATACGTTTTTGAAAATAAAAACGTATTTTTTATTCTACACAATTTTTTTAAAATTTACAACCCCTCTTCCTTGAGTTTGTCAAACAATTCTTTTTGTTTCCTTGATAATTTTTTGGGAGTTTTTAGTTTAAATTCAATATATAAATTGCCTCTGCCATATCCACCAAAATGAGGAATCCCCTTTCCTGATATTCTTAAAACTTTTCCTGTTTCGGTTCCTGCTGGAACTTGTAACAAAATATTTGTTCCTTCCAAAGATTTAATTTCTATTTCGTCTCCCAAAGCTGCTTGCGAAAAATTTATTTCTGTTTGTGAAAATAAATCGTCTCCCCTTCTCTCAAATACAGGATGTTTTTTAATAAATATTCTTGCAAAAAGATTTCCTGCTTTAGCACCCTTTTTTCCTGCTTCACCTTTGCCGTCAACTCTTATAACTTGGTTTGAATCAATTCCAGCTGGAATATTAATTTCAATTGTTTCTTGTCCTTTTGTTCTGCCTTCGCCCTTGCAAACATTGCATGGTTTTTCTGGCATTGTTCCTTCACCCTTACATTCTGGGCAAGGCCCCAAAGTTGTATAAGAACCAAAAACTGTTTTTCTAACTTGCTGAACTTGTCCAACTCCTCTGCAAGCAGAACATTCTTTTATTTTTGTGTTTGGTTCGGCTCCATTTCCTTGGCATCTGTGGCAGGTAACTAATTTGGCAATAGTTATTTTTTCAACAGATTCTTTTAGTGTTTTTTCTAAAGGCAACTCAATATCAACTTGAATATCTTTTCCTTTTCTTGCATCTTTTTTGGTTGTTCTTCTGCCTCCACCAAAAAATTGTTCAAAAACATCTCCTAGATCTCCCATATCAAATTCAACATCGCCTTGAGGTCTATTGCCCCAAGCCCATTGGCCTTCAAATGGATTTCCTTGTCCTGGCTGGCCATTCTCAAAAACTTTTCCATACTGGTCGTATTGAGCCCTTTTTTGCGCATCAGAAAGCACCTGATAAGCTTCGTTTATCTCTTTAAACTTTTTTTCATCTCCACCCTTGTCTGGATGATATTGATGAGCAAGTTTATGAAATGCTTTTTTTATTTCATCTTGAGAAGCAGTTTTTGCCACCCCAAGAAGTTCGTAATAGTCCATTTATTTTCGCTCGGTAATAAACTTTTTTTCGCGTCCTCATCTCCGCTTCGCGGGTTTGCGGGGGCTACAAAAAGTTTATTTCCTCGCTTCTTTACTTTTCTTCTTTATATTTTCCTTCTTCGGCGTCTGGTTTGTCTTCGTCTTTTGGCAAATCTTTTTCTTCGGGATTTGTTTGAGCTTGTTCTTGCTTATATAATTCTCCGCCAATTTTTTGTACAAGTTCTGACAATTGCTGTGTGTTTGCTTTAATATCATCTATGTTATCAGTTTTTTGAGCTTCTTTCAAGACATTTATTTTGTCTTCAATTTCTTTTTTGTCTTCTGCTTTTATTTTATCTGCATTATCTTTTATTGTTTTTTCGCAAGTATAAATCAAAGCATCTGCAGAATTTTTTATTTCAATTATTTCTTGTTTTTTCTTATCATCTGTTGCATGCATTTCTGCATCTTTTTTCATTCTTTCAACTTCGTCTTTTGAAATTCCAGAAGACCCCTCAATTTTAATTGACTGCGATTTGTTTGTTGCTTTGTCTTTTGCAGAAACATTTAAAATTCCGTTTGCGTCAATATCAAAACTTACTTCAACTTGTGGTGTTCCTCGTGGTGCTGGTGGAATTCCGTCTAAAATAAATCGTCCAAGTGTTTTGTTATCTTGCGCCATTGGTCTTTCTCCTTGTAAAACGTGAACTTCCACGCTTGTTTGGCTGTCGGCTGCAGTAGAAAACACTTGAGTTTTTGCAGTTGGCACTGTTGTGTTTTTTGGAATTAAAATTGTATCAACCCCGCCAAATGTTTCAATGCCCAAAGACAATGGAGTTACATCAAGCAATAAAACATCTCGCACATTGCCTTGCATAATTCCTCCTTGAGCTGCAGCTCCAATTGCCACAACTTCGTCTGGGTTCATTTCTTTGTTTGGCTCTTTGCCAAAATATTTTTTAACCTCTTCTTGAATTTTTGGCATTCTTGTTTGTCCGCCAACTAAAACAATTTCATTTATATCTTTTGCTTCAAGCCCAGCCTCTTTCATTGTTTTTTTAATCAAATCAATAGATTTATCAATTTTATCTTGCACCATATTTTCAAACTCTGCGCGTTTTAATTTTAGCAACAAATGCTTTGGCCCGTTTTGATCAGAAGTAATAAATGGCAAATTAATTTCTGTTTCTAAACTAGAAGACAATTCAATTTTTGCTTTTTCAGCAGATTCTTTAATTCTCTGCAAAGCCAAATTATCTTTAGACAAATCAACTCCGTTTTCTTTATTAAATTCTTTTACAACCCAGTCCATAATTTTTTGGTCAAAGTCATCTCCACCCAAGTGAGTGTCGCCACCAGTGGCTTTAACTTCAACTGTGTCTGCTCCAACATCCAAAATTGAAATATCAAATGTTCCTCCTCCAAAGTCATAAACCACAATTTTTTCATCTTTTTTCTTATTCAATCCATAAGCCAAAGCTGCAGCAGTTGGTTCGTTTATAACCCTGTCCACTTTAAACCCTGCAATTTCTCCTGCAATTTTTGTAGCTTTTCTTTGCGAATCATCAAAATATGCTGGGCAAGTAATAATTGCTTCTGTAATCGTCTCCCCAATCTTCGCCTCTGCATCTGCCTTCAACTTCTGCAAAATCATAGCCGAAATTTCTGCAGGATTCAACCACTTATCTCCCATTTTAACATCCACTCCCCCGTCAGCCGATTCTTTAATTTCATAAGGCAATAATTTTTTGTCTCTTTGTACTTCTGGATCAGAGAACTTTCTCCCAATCAATCTCTTAACCGAAAAAATAGTATTCTGCGGATTTGTAACAGCCTGTCTTTTTGCTAAGACACCAACTGTTCTCTCCCCTGTTTTTGAAATTGCAACAATAGACGGAGTTGTTCTGGCTCCTTCTTTGTTTTCAATTATTTTAGCCTCGCCCCCTTCGACGATAGCCATTGCGCTGTTAGTTGTCCCCAAATCGATACCAAGTATTTTGCTCATAATATTTTTGTTAATTAATTATTTTTATATTATTAAATTATTTTTTTTATCTGATTTTTCAGGATCTTTTAATGGATTGTATAAACATTCTCCGTCAGGAGAATAAATCGGTATTTGTTCCAGGCGAGGTAGAAGTTGTTTTTCCATCTCAATCACCTGCTTTAGAACTTCTTCCTGCGGTTTTGGTTCACTCATATATTCTGTTCCCGTTCTTGTTTCCCAAGGTATCACAATAGCATTATAGGTTGAAGCCCCCACTATTTTTCTTTTTTGTTTCTGTCCCTCAGATCCAAAGTCAAGATACATAGATTCAGTTGCACTACTTTGTAATGAAGTAGTCTCTGAGGAATTAAACACTATATGTTCAGTATTTGAATCTTGTGCCTTCGCACGTTTAACGATATTTGAAACATGTTTTGGCCATAATCTTTTAAAAGCATCAGTGACTAAAAAAATTTCTACAAATGATTTTTGATTTTCATATGTATACAATTGTTCATTCTCTCCAAAACCAAATTTACCGGATTTTATTTTTCCTTTCTCATCTTCATATTTTAATTTAGAACCAATTACATGGTAGCAAACTCGTTGTCCTTTTCCTCTAGTCTCATCATAACCTAATCCATAATTTAAAATATCCGGCAAATTTTCAACAAAAGTACCGTGTGTCGCCAGGCCAGCTTCATTAATATTAAATTTATCAATGCTTTCCTTTGTTCTTGACCTTAGGCGATCTTCTTCTTCAGCTTCTAATCTTGTAATTTCACCCTCACTGATTCCGAATCTCTGAGCAGTTTTTTCTAGTCTTTCTTCATGCTCAACGACTTCCTTTCTGACAAAACCGCCTTCAACATTAGCGAATTCATCTTGATGTTCTTTTGGTAAATCTTCTATGCTTTTATACTCTTCGTTTGATGGATCAAATTTTTCTCTCATATTTTCAAAATTTTAAATTAATTATTTTTTGTATATTATATTCCCAGTATGGTTGCCAGACAAATGGTACGCTCAAGCATTCCTCCAAAGTCTTTCCTGTCATTGTGTCTAATCCATATTGAGTTGCTCGGTGCCCCACTACTAAAATTGATTCATCGTCTTTATATCTCTTTTTTAAATCGTTATAAAACTCGTGGAGTCTTTCCATTGCCTGTTCGTAGCTCTCTCCATTTTTAAAGGGCTTTTTGATGCATTCTAGCTTCATTGCACTTACTATCTCGCTCTTTTTACCGTCAAAATCGCCATAATTAGCCTCTCGTAGCCTCTTATCTATTATTACGGGTAATTTGCCCTCAAAGGCTATATTTACTGTGTCTAAAGCCCTTTTTAAATCAGAACAGCATATTGCATCTAGCTTAATATCTTTGAAGCGAAATCCCAATTGTTTGGCTTGCTTAATCCCCAATTCCGACAACCCAACATCCTTCCACCCCGAAGCCAATCCCGCTTCATTATCTGTAGTAGTAGCATGCGCCACAAAATATATTTTCATTATTTATATTCTTTTACCTCATAACCGACCATTTTAGTCTGTTATGCGGGATTTAATTATTGATTTGATAAATTTATCTTTTCCTTGTGTGTATTTTTCTCTGTCTTTTGAAAATTGTTTTGCTAATGATTTTTTGAGTTTGGCATATTCTTTTGCTTTTTCTGGATATTTTAGCAGATATTCTTTTATAAAAATATTATTTTTCCACTCTTTACTGCCAAATTTTATAAAATGTAAATGATGCGTTCTAGTGTCTCCCTGCCCTTTTGTGTAAAGAACCCTTCCTTGTACGCCATCTTCTCCGTGATATTCATAATTTAATTTTTCAAGCTCGGTTTTTAATTTTTCTGCGTCTTTCAGTGATTTTACTCCTGCAAACATATCTATTATGGGTTTTGCGGGCAAATCTGGAATTGATGTACTACCTCCATGATTTATTTCTATAATTACTGGAATTTTTTTCATCAGCATTTTCTTTTCTTTTTCAAACTCATCTTTCCATTTTTTATGGTGCATTTTCAACTCAACCGTCCCTCTTTTTAACCCAATTTCTTTCATATTATTTTATTACTTTAATACTTCGACTCGCTTCGCTCGCTCAGTATGAAAGTCTACTTTGTGACTTTCACTTTTGCTGGGCGGATTAATTTCTCGTGCATTGTGTAGCCTTTTTGGACTTCTTCCTTTGCCACGCCAGAGCCTTCGGCATCGGCGGGTATTTCTTCCACTACTTCCATTGTATTTGGGTCGAATTGTTCGCCTACTGTTTTTACTGCCTCAATCCCCTCTTTTTTCAAAAAATCTTCAAGTTGTTTTTTAATTTGCTCAACGCCTGGATCTTTAATATGATTTGCTGCCAAACATAAATTATCTAAAACTGGCAATAAATTTAATATAATTTCTTCGTTTGCATATTTTATCAAACTTCCAATTCTTTCCATTTCATCTTTTTTATAGTTCAAAAAATCCGCTCGTTCCCTTTTCCAGCCATTAAGATACTCTTCGTTTTTTAATTTTAATTCCTCAACTTCATCTAATTTTGGTTCTTCTTGTGCCATATTTCTATTGTTGTTAATATTTCAAATAAATTATTATTTTCTAAATTTTGCATTAAACTTTCCATTATTACCATTTCTTGCTCCATTTGGCCGTGCACAAATTTAATCTGTCGCACAATAAAATCTTCAAACTTGTCCTGAGCTTTGTCGAAGGATTCTTGTCGGCTTTCAATTTTGTCTGAAAAATATTTGTATGCTTTTTCTGTGGGAATTCTGCCAGCCGAAGTGTGTGGCTGTTTTATATACCCTTCTTCTGTTAAAACTTGTAAATCATTTCTAATTGTTGCCCCGCAAACATCCAAATCAGTAATTTTTTTTAACGCCAAAGAACTCACAGGCTCTGCATTGCAAATATATTCTTTTATAAGAAAATCCAATAATTTTTCTTGCCTTTCCGATATCATATATTTATATATTACTTTTATCACTCTTCCTTGTCAAGTGCCAAAAGCAAAAAAAATGGAGCGGTCCAAGATAATCTTGGAAACCGCTCCCTACGCAGGCTAACCGATGGTCGTTTCATCGTGCCTGGTTGTGAAAATCCTCATTATGGGATTCTCTTTTGACTGGAGAAAATGACCGCGTCGACTTGCTAATAATTAATCTTATGGGACTTCATTGTCGCAATCATAAAATCACCTCCCTTCTTAAATTAGAGTATATCATATAATAAATTCTTGTCAATAAAAGAGGCCCGACAAAATTTCGTCGGGCCTTAAAGGGGTGGTGATGTGCGGTTTTGGGGCCGCATCGCTTTGGTCGGAATATATGACCGGGGGAAGTCATAGCCTCGTGGTTGAAGGCATCCGGTAGGATCCAAAGTTTAGCCGTAAGGCCATCACCAAAATTATTAAAAGTGGCAACGTGCAGGGTTTTTGGTATGTACCCCACAGAGCGAATTTAGCTGACGAACCGTTAAAAGTCAGTCGCTGCAGGTCGTTGAAAGACCACGTTACCACTGAAGGAGTCAAAGAACTATATTATTAGTATATCATATAATAAATTCTTGTCAATGGTTTATGACTTTATTCAATCATTATTTTTTCGTCCTTAATATCCTGCATTTTTTCTTTTGGAATATTTATAAACAAAGCCAAAGCTGTTCCAACAAGCATTACTACGCTTGCCCATATAAACACAACTTTATAAGCATTTACATCGGCTTTTAAAATCATCAAACTAACTGCTTGTTTATAAATTTGCGCGTCTGTAATATGAATTACTGATTTTTGAGCAATATTTAAAAGATTACTTTTTGTTGCGTTTGTTAAAATTGTGCCAAAAACTGCAATTCCAAAAGAACCTGCAATATTTCTGCCCAAAGCCAAAACAGATGAAGCCGAGCCAATTTCTTTGGCTGGCACGGTTGCTGCAATAACATTTGTACGTTGAGCCATTCCAAAACCCATTCCAAAAGCCATTATTGAAAGTGGAATTATAATATCTAAAGCTGTAGCTCGCGGATCCATTGAAAATTTAAAAAGATATATTCCAATTGCCGCAACTAATGTGCTGGCAAAAATTACATATTTGGGTTTAACTTTTCCTGTTAGTGCGCCTCCAATTGGTGAAGCTATAACCATGCAAGCCGCCATTGGAATAAATAAATAGCCGGTTGTTGTTGCGTCATATCCCAAAAATGTTTCTACGAATATAGGAATTAAAAATACAGCGCCCATCATTCCCATAAACACAACAAAATTATTTGCCAAAGTACTTACAAAAACGCTATTTTCAAAAAATTTAAGGTCAACAATTGGCTCTGGAGTTCTTTGCTCTATAAGTATAAATACGGTTGTAAAAACTATTACCGATATATAACACAATGTGCTGGCAAGAGAAAACCATCCCCATGTTAATCCTTGGTCAAGAACTAAAACTAATGATGATAACGCAATTCCTAAAGTTATTGCGCCCGCAAAATCAAAATGGATTGTTTTATTTTCAGAAACAGATTCTCTGATAAATATAAGCGCCATAATTATTCCAATAATTCCAATTGGAATATTTAGCAAAAATATTGATCTCCAACCAAACGCATCAATCATTGGACCTCCAATTAACGGTCCAAAAACAACAGCTGCTGCAAAAGAAGTTGACCACAACCCCAATGCTTGAGCTCTTTCTTTTCCTTCTTTAAAAGTTACAGCTAAAATTGCCATAGCAGTTGGATAATCGGCAGAACCTGCAATAGCCTGAATAATTCTAAAAACAATCATAGAACTTAAATTCCATGCAAATCCAGCCAAAGCCGAACCAAAAATAAAAATGGAAAAACCTAAAATATAAACTTTTTTTCTGCCAATTGTGTCTCCAAGTTTTCCCCAAACAGGAACAAAAACCGCGTTAGCTAAAATATACGCGGTTGCTATCCATCCTGCAGCGGATGTAGTAATTTTAAAATCTTCAATAATTTTTGGCAGAGCTAGGTTTACAATTGTTGAATCTAACCTGCCCAAAAAAGTTCCGATAATTACGGTTAACAATACTAACCATTTAAAATTTGGATGGTCTTCTTGTATCATTTATTTTTATAAGAAATTATTTGTAAATCCAAAGCTTAGCCGACATTCCATTTTTTAATTCTGGATATTGAGTGGTGCTAAAACGAACTTTTACATTAAAGTTATTTTCTTGTCTTGTATCGGAAATATTAAAAACAATATCACCAGCATTTGAAGTTGGGCTAATTTCATCAACAATTCCTTGATATTGTTTTGATCCATAAGCATCAACAGTAAATATTGCAGTTTGCCCAATTTTTATATCTTTTAACCCTTTGTCTTCTTTAACTTGCCCTACAATTCTTAAATCGTTAGGATTTATCATTGTTGCAACAGCTTGAGTTGGCCCAAAAGATGCTCCAATATTTGTGCTTACAGATAAAATTTGCCCTGCTGATTTTGCTTTTATCAATTCGTTTCCAACTCTAGCTATTGGGGCATTCATATTAACTATATCTCCAACATTCACAAAAACTTCTTGCAAAGTTCCGCCAATAGATGGATTTAAACTAATTACGGGAGCAGATACAGAAGAATTTTCTATATATACTCTGCTTGAAGCAACATTCCAATACAAAAGCCCACCGATGCCTGCTAAAATTATTACAAAAACGGCAATAACTACAATTATTTTATTGCGAGTGTCTTTTTCTATTTTTTTAATTTCTTTTTTTAAATTATCTTGTTCCATTTTTTTATAATTAATATGTTAATACTTTTTCATCTGCTGTTAATCCCGATAAAACTTCAATATTTTTATCATCTTGCAAACCAATGGTTACCTGTCTTGTTTCTTTTTGGCCATTACCTTTGTCTACAATAACAAAATATTCTCCTTGTTTTTGTATTACTGCAGATTTTGGAACAAGTAAAACATTTTTATGAGTATCAGAAATTATATTTATGTTTGCAGTCATTCCAGTTTTAATTGTGTCATCGTTATTTTTAAATTTTAATTTAGCTCCATAAACTGGTATTCCATTAACTATTGTTTGCGCTGTATCTATAGAAACAATTGTGGCAGGAAAAGTTACGTTATCTCCGTAAGCATCAAGCGTTATATTTGCATCGTTGCCAATTTTTGCTTTGCTAATGTCTATTTCTGGAAGATTAGTGTCTATTTCCAAATTATTATTTGAAATAGTTATTACAGGAGTTCCTGCCGATTCCATTGCTCCAACAATAACATTGTCTTTATCAACTTTTCCGTCAAACAAAGACCTTAAAATTGTTTTTGAAATTTGAGTTTTTATTGCGTTTACGTTTGCTTCTGCTCCTTCTATCTGCGAATCTGTGGTTGTTAATGTTGCAGAATTGTTCACTTTTTGTGATGCTATTGTTTGTATATTTGTTGAAGTAGTAATAATCTCTGCGTTGATACTTGTTTTAGAAGTACTTATAACGGTTCTTTCTGCAGGACTTAATGTTTCTACAATCGGCATAGCGCTAACAAAATTACTTACATCTTGCAATGCAGTTTTTGTATTAGCAAGCGCTATATCAATATTATCTTGAGTTGGATTTTGTATAGCATTTTGCACTGCCCCAACTGCTCCGCCGTTTAATGCGCCCAAATCTTCTGATGTGGCTCCATATGGACTAACATCTATCTGCCCTAGTAAAGCAGTAATTGCCTCGCTCTTATAATTTAAAACAGGAGTATTTTGGATCGATTGATTTTTAAAATGATTATTTTGAATATCGGTAATAGTAAGCAAAATATCTTTTGCAGTAAATACAGATTTTTGTGCAGAGCTTAAACCGCTAGAATAAGCAGTTTGCAATCCTGCATCTGTTTTACTTTTAACCACATTAATATTTAATGCATCTAATTGAGCTTGCGCTACTTGTAATTGAGATTGCAATAAAGAACTGTCAATTGCTACAAGAGGCTGTCCTGTATATATTTTGTCTCCAACTTTTACGTAATTTGCTACAATTTTCCCTGACCCTTCAAAAGCCATATCAACTCCTTGTGAAGCTTTAACTTGGCCGGTTAAATTTATAGTTTCGGTTATGTCGCCTGTTTTTGCTGTGGCAGATGATAAATTGCTTAGAGTATTTTTGCCAAATAAAAAATATAATAATATAACAACTCCAATTAGTATAATTACCACGCCACCTATAATAATTTTTTTATTTATGCTTTTCATAAGATATTTTTTGTAATATTATTATTAAATTTTTTTTATCTTTGTCGTTTAGCTTCCCAAAAACATTTTTAATTGTTTTATGAATACTTTTATATTTTTTTTGCAAATTTGTTGATCCTTTTGCAGTTAGCTCTATATACACTACCCTTCTATCTTTGTTGTCAGAAATTCTTTTAATGTTTCCTTTTTTGGCTAAATTGTCTATTACAGGAGTGGTTGAAGATGGTTTTATATGCAGATAATCTGCAATTGATTTCATTGTTGTCTTTCTTCTGCCGTGAAGAAATTTTAAAACTTCAATTTCTGTTTGCGTAAAATCAGCCAAACAGTTGCTTTGACCAATTTCTTCTTTTACCAACCTGCCAATATTAAATATGGCAGATAATAATTTTTCGTTAGTTTCCATAATTAGTTTGATTATCTAACTATTAGATAATCTTATTATATTCCAAATATAGCCCCCTGTCAAGAGTTTAAGTAAAAAAATGCTCCGTCTGTATTAGCACGGAGCCTGTTTGCAAATTTACACTTTGACATATCGATTGCGTAGCGCAACCGAGTACACTCCTTCAACCATTGGGATGAACTTTACGGCCAACGCAACTCTGTTTTCTTCGCTTAAAACCTGCCAATAATTATCGGCAATTTCGTCTATATCGCCTACAAGCGGTAGAAGAATCGGGTCGCCTTCAAAAGAAGGCAAAGGATTACCGTCCCACGCGTAGGTTGTGATACCAAATCCGTAGCTTGGCTGAATGCTGTCGTATGTGTAATACGATGCATCACAACCATCATTCCATAGGGATTTGCGAAGAATTGACAATGCGAAATACTGCTTGTCGGCCAAGGAATAAAATGCTCCCGTGATACGGGGAGTAAAGTTCGGCGCATCGGGCTCGTATTTATAGCCCGTTAGTGCGTCCATCAAGTTGCCGTTGATCGCTACAACTTGATCGGTTTGCGCTCCATTGCTGACAGCGTGCATAAAATCGTTCTGGCGCATGGCGTTGTAGATGATTAGACTTGGGTCCTTAACTTCCGCAGGATTGGCCGGTTCTGTAAATAGTCGGCCCTTGTCGAAGGTAAGAACTCGATTACGGCTGTTTTTACTCCTTCCTTCAATAAAGTAAACGAGCACTGCATATTGTCCTGTTTCATCGATTCCCAACACGATACCCCTTCCAAGATAAGGGGTTTCTACCCAATAGAGTACATTTCTTGCTGCCAATAAAACTGGATCATCTATGTCTCTCATTACACTAGCCTCCTTATTTTCAAAGTTCGGTTAAAAACATTAACTATATGAATAAGATTACTACTTTTTTAATTTTCGTCAACAAAAAAATCGAGCTGTTAACTCGATTTTTTATATTTTTGTTTTATTTATTGGTTAATGCCTAGCAATTCTACTTCAAAGATTAAAGTTGAATTTGCAGGAATTGATGGACTTGGACTTTGCGAGCCATATCCTAATTCTGGTGGAATTGTTAATTTTCTTTTTTCACCAACTTTCATTCCTAAAACTCCCAATTCCCAACCTTGAATAACTCTGTTTTGGCCCAAAGTAAATGAAAATGGATCAACGTGATTAAACGCAGGGTCAACCGATGAATCAAATTTTGTGCCATTTTCTAATGTGCCAGTATAATTTACTGTTACAGTGTCACCTGCTTTTGCGGTTTCACCACTTCCCTCTTTTAATGTTTCTATTTTCATTCCTTGTATTTCATAACTTGTAGGAGTTTTATTATTTTTGCTTTGGTCTTGTGTTTCAGATTTTGGCTGAGCTTGAGGTTGCTCTGGTGCACCTTGCTCAGTCTGTTTTGAAACAGCTTTTGGTTGCATTAAAAATAAAATTCCAACAGCTATAATGATTAATATTATTACTAAAATAATTATTGTTTTTTTATTCATATTTTAATTAAAATTAAACTTATTATTTTGGGTTTTGATTTTCTGTTGGTCTAATTTGAATTGATTGCGCAGTCACACTTCCTTCAGAATTTGTTGTGCCTGTTACGCTTATAGAAGCTCCCACTGAAAGGTCGTTAGCGGTGCCTATTGCTGATTTATTAATTTGTGTTACATCTGAATAAAGAATTATTTTTGAGCTATTGTTTGGTAATTGCAAAGTTATGCTGTTGTTATCTTTGGAAATAATATTTCCCGAAATAAAACTAGATCCATTGGCGCCTGTTTTGTTTATTCTTGTTTGAAAATTTCCGCCAGGAAAACCAGATTTTTGAGTTTGGTTTTTTCCATAGAGCATACCGCAATAGAAAGCTCCCCCTATAATAATTATTATAACTATTAAAGCTATAATATGAATAGTCTTAATTTTATTATTCATTCTATTTTTTTTGTAAAAAACTAAAAATATAAAAATATAAAAATAATTTTAATTCTTTATGTTTTTAATTTTTTAATTAATTATTCGTATCTTAATGCTTCAATTGGATTTAATTTTGCTGCACGTTTTGCTGGGTAATATCCAAAAATAATTCCGATTCCTGCCGAAACAACAACGGCTAAAATTACTGAATATAGTGAAATGCTAGTTTGATATAAATTAAAATATTTAATGCCCCATGAAATTACGCATCCTAAAAAAACTCCGACTAACCCGCCAGTAAATGTTAAAACAACAGCTTCTGTTAAAAATTGAAAAGTAATATCTTTGGCTTTAGCTCCAATTGATTTACGAAGCCCAATTTCTCTTGTTCTTTCGGTAACTGTGGTTAACATCATATTCATAATTCCAATTCCGCCTACAAGCAAAGAAATTCCTGCAATTGCTCCTAATAAAATTGTAAGAGTCTGACTTACGCTTGAAATGCTTGATAAAATATCTGCTTGATTCTGCACGGAAAAATCAGCATTTGCAGAATCTGTGATATTATGTCGGCTTAATAATAAAGATGTTACATCATTTTGTGCAGAAGTCATTAAATTAGAATCACTAATTTGTAAATCTATTTCTGATAAATATTTATTTCCAGAAAAATATCTTTGTGAAACAGTGTATGGAATATAAATTCTGTCATCTTGGTTGGAAAAACCTGTTCCGCCTTTTGCAACAGTAACACCAACAATTTTAAATTGTATTTTATTGATTTTTATTGTTTGTCCTATTGCATCACTGGCTACAGCGTCATCGCCAAATAAATCTGTAACAATGGTCGGGCCAATTACTGCTACTTTGGAAGCATTTTTTACATCTTGCGAGGTTATAAAAACTCCTTGGTCAACACTCAAACTTCTTACAGACGTATAAGCATCATTAGTTCCTATTATGGATGTGTTTACATTGTTGCCTTTATAAACTACTTGATATCTTCCGCTAACCTGCGGAGCCATATATTGCACAGAAGAAATCTGACTTACTATTGCGCTAGCATCATCCATTGTAAGCGTTTGAGCGGTTCCTCCAGCAGATCTTGCGCCATATCCCAAATTTTTGGTAGCCCCCGGAGTTATCATTAAAAGATTTGAGCCAGTTGATTCTATGCTGGTTTTAATTGATGATGTTGCTCCTTGTCCAACAGAAACCATTACAATCACAGAAGCTATACCAATAACAATACCCAAAATAGTAAGTCCTGTTCTGGCTTTGTTTGAAGACAATGATAAAAATGTTTCTTCTAGCGTATCTTTTAGTTTCATAAAATCTATTTTAGTTTTTTGTGATCCGATGAATCACTTAGCACCAAGCCATCTTTAATGTGAATAATTCTGTCGGCGTGTTCTGCAACATCGCGTTCGTGAGTAATAAGAATAATTGTTCTTCCATGTTCTTTGTTTAATTTCTTAAACGTATCTAAAACAATTTCTCCTGTTTTTGTATCAAGATTTCCTGTTGGTTCGTCGGCTAAAATTAAAGTTGGGTTATTAACCAAAGCTCGGGCAATTGCAACTCTTTGAATTTGTCCGCCAGATAATTGATTTGATAAGTGGTCAAAATATTCTTCGTCTAGTCCAGCAGATTTTAAAGATTCTTTTGCTTTTTTATTTCTTTCTGTTTCTGGAACTTCGGCATACACTAATGGCAAGGCTACATTTCTTAATGCTGTTGTTCTGGGCAAAAGATTAAATGCTTGAAAAACAAAACCAATTTTGTCTTTTCTTATATCGGCCAATTCATCTTCGGTTAGAGTTGAAACATCTTTTCCGTCTAAAATATATGTACCCGAAGTTGGTGTGTCTAAAGCTCCCAAAATATGCATTAAAGTTGATTTCCCAGAACCAGACGGACCCATAATTGCCACAAACTCTCCATCTTTTATTGTGAAACTTACTCCAGAAAGCGCCTTAAAAAAAACTGTTCCAGTTTGGTATATTTTTACTATGTTTTTAATTTCGATCATGAATTTATTTTAATTAAAATCCTCCTGGAGGGCCACCTGCCGAACCGCCTGTTAAAGTTTGAGTTGCTGTTTTTGTGGTTTTGCTTGTGCTAGAACTGGAAGTTGTGGTAGTTGTAGTTTTTGTGCCAGAAATTGTTCTTGTAACAATTTGATCTCCTTCGGCTAATCCAGAAGTTATTTGAGTGTTTGTGTCATCTGCAACACCAATTACCACTGTTTTTTGTGTTGGAGTTGTTTTAGAAGTAAACCCTTGGCTGGCAGAAGAAATTGTTAAGTCTTGAGCTTGAGAAAGCACCAAAACATAATTAGCTCCATTTTTTGTTTTAACTGCACTATTTGGAACTGTTAAAACGTTTTGTTGAGTATCTGTAATAATATTAACACTTGCGCTCATTCCAGGCTTTATTTGGCTATTTTCAACGTCTAAAGCAACTTTTACGCTATAGCTTACTACTCCGCTTGATACTGTTCCAACTGTATCAACGTCTGCAACAGACCCAGTAGCAGTTACGTCGCTTAACGCATCAAAAGTTATAGTTGCTTTTTGACCAGTTTTTACTTTTATAGCATCGACTTCATTTAAAGAGATTTCAACAACTTCATTTTTGGTCACAATTGATCCTAAAGCTGTGCCAGATGAAACTGTATCGCCAGTTTTAATTGTGTCATCTGTTGTTGCAATAACTCCATCTATTGTTGAATATATAGAATATTTTGCTAAATTTTCTTTTGCGGTGCTAAGAGCATTTTTATATTTTTGTATGCTGATTTCTTGTGCTTGCGTGTTCACACTTATTTTTGAATAAGTTGCTTGGGCTGTAGATATATCTGATTTTGCAGTTTGAAGAGATGTAACATCTTTGGCAAGTGTTGTAATATCGGCGCTTAATGAAGTCATTTGTGTTGTGGTTGTAGATGTGCTGATAGGAGTGGTTAAACTTTTTGCATCAGAAAGTTTTTGATATCTTTGCGTAAGATTGGAAGCTTGTCTAATTAAATCTAAAAAGTTTTTTGTGGAATTATAACTTGTGGTAACGGCACTTTTAATTTTGGAAGAGTCCGAACTTCTATTTATAGTCCATTCTGTTTCTTCGGCCAAATCTAATTTATTTTGCAAATCGGTATATTTTTGTTCGGCATTATTATTCCAAAAACTCATATCCTCTGAAGTGGTGTTATAAAAACTAACAAAACCAAGATAATAATCAATATCTCCATCAGCGCCGTTATAACTGCTATCTAAAAACATACTATCTAAGTCAGATTTCATAGTTACCAAATCTTTAAAAGTTGTTGCTAAAGCGTCTAACCCGCTATCATATGCTGTGTCTAAAGTATCTTTTGCATCGCCTGCAACATCTGTTGACGATAATTTGGCATTGGCTAAGTCGTTTTCTGCGCTGTCTACTGCATTTTGAGCATCTCGTGATTCAATTTTGGCCAAAAGTGTTCCAGACTTAATTTGTTTGTCTTTGGTAATATTAAGATATGTAATTTTTCCAGAAACTTCTGGCTTAATGCTAATTGTGTCGGAAGCAGAAACTTGGCCAGTTCCAGAAACAGTAGAAATAATTGTTCCCTTTGTAACTTCGGCCAAAACATAACGGTTTATTCCGCTAGTGCCGTTTAAAGAAGAATATCCCCAATATCCGCTACCCAATAAAATTAAAAATATAATTAAACTTATTATTTTATGTTTAACCGCAAAATTTTTAATTTGGCCCGCTATTTTTTTTATAGTATTTAACATATTTTTAATTATTTATTTGAGGAATAGCTGGCAAGGCTGGCATAACTCTAATAAGTTCTGCTTGAATTTGACCATTGCTATTTGGATTTCCTATAACTACAATATTGTCGCCCGCTTTTAAATCAGATATTTTTAAATTATTTTTGTATCTTATTATAGAAGTTTTGCTGTCTACTAAAATTATTTTTTCTGTATTGTCTTTATCTTTTACAGTTAAATTGCCATTATCTATTTTTATTATTTGTCCAAATACGCCATTGCTGTTGGTAAATTCGTCGTTTGCATTAAAATCTCCAAAAAATCCTCCTCGTGGACCGCCAAAATTTTGGTGATATTGATCTGCCCATTTAAAAGCAAATTCTGCTTTTTTCATTCCAACAAAAATTCCTAAATTAAAAACAAAAACTAGAATAATTAGCCCAGCTATTGTTAAAACTATTACCTTAAAAGATTTTGATTCAAAAATATCTTGCATATTAGTTTGTTGTTAAATTGTGAATATTTTTTATAGTTTTAATATTTTCAAATAAAGATTTGGCCGATTGTAAAAATGTTAATATAATAGCCAAGAATAATGCTAAACTTAAAGTTGGTAATGTTTCCAAAAGAATCATCGCAAAATTTTGCCAATATTTAGTTACTACCGATAAATCTGAGAACATCAAAGAGAAGAAATTAATAAATCCAGATTGGCTTAAGTCGGATAAAAGCACATTAAACGATGGCACTAAAGCTATTAAAGATAACGCCAAAGTTGTGGAAAAAATTATTGTTTTTCTTAAAACCAAAATTCGCTCTTCTCTGTGAATGCGTATTAGTATCTTTTCTAACAGTCCGTTTGGTGGCTCTAAATTGAAGTCTTCTGTCATATATTATTTATACGAAGTTAGGTTAATATTAGGTGCGTATCTTCTTTTTAAGATTCGCTAATGTTCTTCTATATCTGCTTTTAATAGTATTAATAGATTCTTTATATATTTCTGCAATTTCTTTAAAACTTCTGCCTTCTTGGTGCCGCATATTTATTATTTTTTGTTCTTTTTCGCTTAAATCTTGCATTGCGGTTGATAAAGTTTTTTTATCACTTAAATTTTCTAATAAATTGGCGGGCTTTTGGGCCATATTATCAACCAATATGTTTTGTCCTTTTTCGTTTTCAAAATTTGAAAATGGTATTGATTTTTTCTTTCTTAAATAATCAATTGAAGTGTTTTTGGCAATTTGAAAAATCCATGGTTTAAAATCTTTGTTTTGGTCAAACTTTTTTATATTTTTCCATACTTTAACGAAAACTTCTTGAGTTATATCTTCTGCCTGCATAGTGTCTCCAACATTTTTGTAAACAAAGTTATAAATTATTTTTAAATATTTTGCAATCAAAATTTCCAACGACCTCTCATCGCCCTTCAAATATTTTTGTATTAAACTATTATCTTCAGTTAATTTATTCAGTTTTTTTAATTATTTTTTAGTTTTTGTTTTTAATCTGTTTATAGCAATTTCTATTCCTACATCTCTTGGGTTTTTATTTTTTGCAA
>Ga0224525_1000425_pt1 | contig 19479 bp, 24 predicted proteins | sample CFST100metaG_FD_179874 | JGI IMG/M metagenome (GOLD analysis project Ga0224525, IMG submission 179874) | Peat soil microbial communities from Stordalen Mire, Sweden - C.F.S.T100 | ecosystem: Environmental > Terrestrial > Soil > Wetlands > Peat | place: Sweden: Norrbotten County, Stordalen Mire...
GCCGAATTCTTCTCGTTCGGCACCAACGATCTTACGCAGATGAGTTTCGGCTTCAGCCGCGACGATATCGGCGGGTTCCTGCCGTCGTACCTCGAAAAGAAAATCCTTCCCGATGATCCCTTCGCCACCATCGACCAGGAAGGCGTGGGCGAACTGATCAAAATCGGCATCGAACGCGGACGTTCGGTGCGCGCCAACCTCAAGGTCGGCATTTGCGGCGAACACGGCGGAGACCCCGAATCCGTCAGGTTCTGCGCCAAAGCGGGCATGAACTACGTGAGCTGCTCGCCCTTCCGCGTTCCCATCGCCACCCTCGCGGCGGCGCAAGTCGCGGTGGAAATGGCCAAAGCGACGGCGAAGAGCGTTGCGAAAAAAACGGCGGCTAAAAAGCCCTCCGCAAAGGTTGCGGCGAAGGCCCCGGTAAAAGCATCGGTAAAAATCTCGGCCAAGAACCCCGTGAAAAAGGCGGGTTCGAAGAAGAGATAATAAAGTAATAAAGCCCGTACTTAAAGGCGAAGCCAAGAGGCTTCGCCTTTTTTATGTGTGCCATGCATGACATTGTTTTATAGGGTGCAAGTCCCAAGTGGGCGTAATCGACGACGAACCGTTAGCGAAGGGCAAGGGTGTCTACCGCGAGGTAGAATCTGAAAGAAGCCCGGAACAAAAGATGGGACCGACGTACAGAAATCTGATATAAGGCATAGTGGGTGGGCAACCGAGCATTGGATTGGAAAGCCCGAAAGTCGATCGTAACCCCACAGTGTAAATCAGGCGGATTCATCGGAAGGAACAATGTATTACCGTTGGAGACCTCTGAAGCGAGAGCTAAGGAGGAGTCAGCAGAAGCCATAGTACCTGCCGCATCAGTCGGCATAAAGGGAATGCTTATGCTACCTTTTTATAAGAATCGAGATAGAGCGTATCTGGACAAATGTCTTGCTCATGAGGCCAAACAACAGTGCCCAAACTAACTTTTGCTTGTTTGAAATAAGTGAGGTTTTTTAATTCTTTGAAAACTCCAAAATCAAGTAATTGACGGCAATCGTATATACCCTTGTCGCCATCTGTAAACGTCAACTCTAAGGTATAATCATCCCTTGCTTTTACTTCTTTAATTCTTGGGTTCATAGTATACCTTATTTGAGGGGATCAATTTTATAGGGCTGTTCTTAGAAATTACCAGATACAATGTTTGTAATGTTTCCGGAGTGTTTTGTCTTTGGTTATCAATAGTGAATGTTTTATCGACGCTTGCGCGACAATAATGCGGTCGAACGGGTCGCGTGTCCACTGTATGGCCTCGGCCGCCGCAATGATCGATTCAAACGGGTCATCACAAACCAGTATTCCAAAATCCGTTGCCAAGGATTTCAGTATCTTCTCGGGTTTTTCGTTGATTCGATCGATTTCATGAAGAAATTGGATCTCCAACCGGACCATCGGGGATATCCGTAGATGAAAAGACTCAATCGCCTCGGTTGCCTTCTTGCCGAGACGTTCCGTTTCACCCGCATAAAGCCATAAAACCGTATGGGTATCGCAGTGCGCTATGGTCGCCATAGATCGGACCAATCCGCATGAACGAGATCCTCGGGATCGCCTTTGATGATCGGGCGTTTTTTCGCATTGGCCAGTTTGCTTTTCTTATGCGTTGAAACGATCCGCAACAGATGGCCTCGACGGTTGATCTCCTCGGGTATTCCGGTTTCCGCGACGCGATCGAGGATCCGATAAATATTTTGCCGCAAAGCCGATGCGGTGATGGACATGATAACGACTCCTTGGTGATCGTACGACTTAAAAATACTTAATAGTACGTACGTTTTCAAGCCCGGAATAAATAGGGAAGACCGCTCTTTGGCCTTCCCCAATCCTGAAAATCCTTCAATCCTGACTATCCTGATTCAGACTTGTGCCCCGCGGGTCTGCCGTGAATGTTTAGGTTGCATTTTTCAAAACTTGCAGCCGAATAGGGATATTTCGGTCATTTCTTAAAGCAATAAAGCATCTCCGTCCCCGGTTGCTCTCTCCGTCCCCGGTTGCTCCCCGGTTGCTTTCTGGAGCAAGTGATTCAATTTAATCCATTGTTTACAACATAAAAAGTCCATACCATATTCGGATCTTGTTCTGCCGAATTGTAGGAAAGTTCAAAGCATGGACAATTCGTTGAAGAGCAATATAATATCGAGAGGTTGTCGTTAAGCACTGCGCATATTCTGTAATACTCCTCTTTTTCGATTTTAAACTGAAATGCAAAATATCCTAAACTATCGGTTTTTACTTCTTCAATAGAATCGTATGTAGAGCTACTAAATAGATTGTCAGACCTGTTCTCTTTAAATCGTTTCACGGGTAAATTCCTGATTGGCAAGTTTGTGTTTTTATCAAACACATGCCCGCTAAAAGATATAGAGATACTTGAAACAGGAAAAGAACACTGTAGTCCGCATACAAATAATAATGCCACAAATACCTGAAAAAAAAGAATCGTTCTCTTTTTTATATTTTCCATTTGCTTAATCAGTACATTCAAAACCCTTTACCTCCTCTGGTAATACTTCTGCAAATAGAAAAGCCGTACTAAAAATGATAATAAACGCTGAAGATAGAACTTTTCTTCCAATTTTCATTTTTCCTCCTTAAAATCAAATGGTATCAAGCTTTTTATATCATAATCAAAAGTAAACCCGCTAAGTTTCTCGGAATAGATAGGGTAATTTCCGAATTTACTTTGTGGTATTTTTATTGGATGAATTTTGTCAGTATTTGTGTATTCTAAAGAATTTAAATGGTAGACGTTATCTTTGGGCTGATAATATAAAGAAAGACATACGGATGGATAAATTTTGTATTTTGAAATAGAAACTTGCTCAATATAATAATAGCCAATGCATAAACTAAAATCATGTACTGTATCGATAATAGTAGCGCCATTTTCTATACCAGCACCCTTAATAATAGTAGTTGTATTAGCGTTCAAAAATAAATAATTTTTCCTCCAAAGATGATTTGCATTATAAATCGGAGATATTGCAGTTATTCCAAACGGCAATAATCCAGGCCGAACAATCAAAAAGTTGCCTGCATTTGGCTTATTTATTGATTTTCCATAAATTTCCACGAGGGTTTTACGTTTGTCAGTTCTCGTATCCGTAGTAAAATGCATTAGCTTTACCCATCCGCCTTTTTGCAAATCAACATGATCGGGATTCATATTCATATAATATGCTTTCACACATAGGCCTATATACCCAAGGAGTGGCAAGGCTACTATTGCGCCAAAGATGATTAGAATGGTTTTAAGCCTGATTTTCATCTTTCCCAATAAATACATAATTCCACTTCGCCCCGGAAGAAATACCCGTACTGTTTTTTATAGTACGGCGATCATAAAAAAACGGGTAGTATCCAGAATTCAGGAGACAGAATTCAGAATGCTCAGGGAATACGCCTAAAAGTTATTGCTATGTTCATTCTGACTCCTGAATTCTCAATTCTGACTTCTGAGTTATTCCTATCTTTTCAATCCGGAAAATCCCGATCAAATAATATATACAAACTCCACTCCTTCCCGCAAATCTTTTTTTAAAAATCGCCCTCTCTCAGAAAACGGATTCTTTACACTCGCGGCAAATCATCTTTTTATGTAGAATTTTGAACGAACTGAAGGTGGAATTTAAGGGACTTTTTGTGTTTGGGTTTCCCTTGTTTTTTAAGAGACTATTCCCAATCAATGATTGCAATATAATCTAAGGCTTTGATTTATATGCAGGTATTATTTGTCACGCAACAAGAGGGTAACAAAAAATAGTAACTTGACAGATTTTTAGAAAGAAAATTATTTTTTTACTCTTTTTAATTCTTCAACGTCGGCAATATCCCGAGGCCTACCGGATGCTTTCTCATAGCCACCGACAATTAAATACTCAACCTTTTTTTTGTTCAGTAACTTTAAGAACTCTTCGAAGTCTTCTTGGATATTCATAATGAAGAATCCTCGCCATATCGCGGCGGATATCCTCTAAGAGAGAAACTCTCTGGTTTCCGGTCAGGTGTTCCGTCAGTCTCGCCCCGCTAAAATTGTCGGAAATGTTACCCACCGATAAAACTCTTTTTAGTTTCATACTATTTAACTCTATGCATTTTCTCAAGCAGCGGATAATACCTTTGAGGTCTGCTTATCCAAGGAGCGAATTGCCTTTTGAATTTCCTCAACCTCTTTCTCCTCAAAATAAGCCTCTCCGCATTGGGAACAGATTTTTGCCGGTACTTTATCCAAGGTTAAATGATACCCATGCCGGTCAACATGGTATGGCACGGTTCCGTTTTTCATTTCGGCTTGACAGTAAATACATTTCATTTTAATTGTCTTTCTGAAAAATTGTTTTTCCACATTTCATCATCGGGTAAATAGGCGGTAATAATCGCCAGAAAATCTTCCTTGGGAGCACATACGACATGAATAGACCTGTTTTCTTCTCCCTTGCCCAAGATCAAACAGCTTTCACCTCGCCGGTCCTCCGGATAATATTCGATTATCCTGCCCTTTTCTATCACTTTTTTTACTTCTATCGTTGAAATCATTCTTTCCGGCCTGTTCATTTGACTAACAGCATGCGGAAGATATAAGATCTTTTTCTTTGCCGCCGATTTAACCAATTGGATAATATTTTCTTTCATACTCTATTAAATTATATCCCTGCATGGCCACCCAAAGCAATACCTTTTATCGACCTGTTATTTTGTTTGATGTAGTGGAGGGTAGCATAAAAAAAGGGGTTTTGTTACCCCTTTAAATTCCTTTGTTTTCATCGGTACTATTCCCACTCAATGGTTCCCGGCGGCTTGTGGGTAACGTCATAGAAGATATCGCCCAGACCTTCGATTTTTATGGATTCATCGAGGATGAAATCGATGGTTTCGTCCTTCAGGCGCGCAAAGCGCGCTGTCATGGCCTCCTGGGACATGATGGGCCTCAGCACACCGCACTGACCGCCCTTCTTATTGACTAAGGGAAGCATCACTACCGGCATTTGCCATACCGCCGCGTACTCATCGAACCTTTGCAGCGCCTCGGTGACGATATGGTCGAAGGCCCTCAGCGTGTCGAGCCGCTCCTTTGTTACATAGGCTTCAACGAGCCGGTACCGCGGATCTTCTTCCACGCGCAGACCGTATACGACGCGGTTGACGTTACGCACTGAATTGGTGATGGCGGTGGAAAGTTCCTCAAGCCGATTCCAGTCTTTTTTCCCGCGCACCAGCGCGGGATGGGCATAGGTGCGGGAGTCGCCCTGCACGCCAACGCTAAGAAGGGGAAGCACCATCGCGGAAAAGCCGGCCTTTCCGGCCAGGTCTTGCACGCGGCTTTGCGTTGCGTCATCAAGGGGAACAGCTTTTCCATTTGAACAAAGCAATCGCACGCCAAGCCCCGGTCCCGGGAACGGATGGCGCCACAGCAGTTTATCCGGAAGGCCTATGGCCTTGCCCAGTTCGCGAACTTCGTCCTTATACAGTTGCGCCAGCGGCTCGATGATTTCGCCTTTTTCAAGCAAATCCATGATCGCCGCGACGCGGTTATGGTGGGTTTTTATGCGGTCGGCGTGCTGCGTTCCCGCGCTTTCGATGGTGTCGGGATAAATAGTGCCTTGGCCTAAAATCCATTCCTTCGGATCGAGCCCGAAATCCCGTAAGGCCTTTTCCTTTACCTCGATGAATACCTTGCCGATGATGCGGCGCTTTTCCTCAGGTTCAGCGATGCCCTGCAGCGCCTTTAAAAAACGATCGGAGGCATTTACAATATGAAGATTATCGAAGCCGTGCGCCTTCATATATTCAAGGATGCCTTCGGATTCCTCATGGCGCATGAGCCCGTTGTCGATATGTAGCCCCATTACCTGACGCGAACCAAGGCTATTGTTAAGCAGCGTAAACGCCACGGTCGAATCCACGCCGCCTGATACAAGCAGAAACACTTTCCTACCGGCGCATTTTTTAATGATATCGGCGGCAATCTCCTTTTGAAACGCCGCAGCGTTCCAATCACGGCGGCAATCGCACACTTTGATGAAATTGTCCAGAATTTTCATGCCGTGCGGCGTATCCGTCACCTCGGGGTGGAATTGCAGTCCAAACAATTTCAACGCTGAATTCCCCATTGCGGTAACATTGCATTCCTTGGTGGAGGCTATAATTTCAAAACCTTCAGGCGCTCCCTCGACCGCGTCGCCATGACTCATCCATATTTGTTCCCGATCCTCCAGCCCGTCAAACAGCGCGTTTTTTTTATGGACCTTCATTTCCGCGATACCGTATTCCCGATGGAGACCCCTGCCCACTGTGCCGCCAAGGCTCAGCGCCATGAGTTGATGACCGTAGCAAAGACCGAGCACGGGAATACCCAGGGAGAAAATCGCCGGATCAATCGAGGGGCTCCCGGTTTCTAAAACGCTGTGGGGGCTTCCGGAAAGAATAATTCCTTTATAGTCCCCGCACCGTGAAGCCGGAATCGTATTTTTTACAATTTCGGAATATACCCCCAGTCGCCGAATGCGATTGGCGATAAGATGGGTATATTGTCCGCCAAAATCGAGAATTGCAATGGTGTCCATAGGTAGTGTAAAATAATAGATACTCACGTTTTTCGATACACGGATTTTCCTTAACAGATATACAATAGTTATTTTAAATACCGGATGGTATGATGATACGTTCATTCCACAGACCCGGGTTTGCCCCGGATACAGCGGAAAAGGAGCAGTGAAATGCCGGACCAAAACGCTCGTCAGCCCGTACGGCACTTTTTCATTAAAAAGTCGCTACAGTACAAAATTATCGTTGAAATCCTTTTCGTGGTGTTTCTCACGGCGCTGCTGACAACGGTAACCGTCTCGCTCGTCTACAACGCCAAATCCCAGAACGGCAGTTTCTATTACATGAGCAACGACACGAAAAAGGACCTGGAGTTGAAAAACATCCTGGAAGTCATCCTGCCCAGCGTGATCAGCGCGCAATTCATCAGCATGATCATCGGGCTGGGCATCGGTCTTTTTTCCTCGCGCAAAATCGCCGTTCCTATTTACAAATTCGAAAAATGGGTCACCCAATTGAAAAAAGGCAACTTGTTGACACGGCTGGAATTCCGTGAGAAAGAGGAAATGGAGGATCTCACCCACGAATGCAACGCGCTTGCGGATTTTTATAGAACGAAATTCGTGGAGATCCAGGGGTCCTTGGAAAAATTGGAGGAAAAGGTCGCTTCGGATGACGCTGCCAAGGAACAGATCGAGGAAATAAAACAAACGCTTAAGAAAGTGAATTTTTGTTAAAGGAATTTTCGATGGTACCTACCCCGCTCATCGATTTCGACCGTATCCTCGCGTCGTCCGAACTTATTGCGGCGATCAAGCCGATGGTCGGAAAAAAGGCTAAAAGCCGCCTCTTCGGAACCGAGGTGCGGCCGCTGACCGAGAGCGAAATAAAAATCCTGAAAACCCAGGGTAACCATGCTGAGGAATGGAAAAATATTGTCGTTCATTTAGAATTCAAAACCGATCGCATTATTAACAACATTTTCACGGGTCCCTGCGTTTTAGGCGTTTTCGGCGGTAAGCAGTCGGCCCTGCGTCCCAACTTTGCATTGCCCCCCGGAATTTACAACAGCGTTATTAGCGACTCGGAAATCGGCAGCGGCTGCGGAATCAGCGCCGCCGGCATTTCGAACTATATCATCAAAGACTCGGCCATTGTTTCAGGGGTGGGGTCTCTTTCGTGCGCTAAAACCTCTTGTTTCGGCAACGGCCGGTCGCTCTCGGTCGGCAGTGAAACCGGCGGACGCGAAATTCTTTCCTTTGCCGAAATGACGCTCCCCCTGGCGGAAGCGGTCGGCGCCCGGCGAAACGACGGGGAATTTCTGCAACGGTATGAGCGCTACGTGCATGCGTACGTAACCGGTTGTACCATGGACAAGGGAATTGTTGAAAACAACTGCGTTCTTCGAAATACGCCTACCATTGAAAACGTCTATATTGGAAAAAACGGAATTATCGACACCGCGCTTCTGATTTCCGACAGCGTCATTCTCAGTTCTCCCGAAGAACGCGCGGAAATCACCCATGGCGCGCTGGTCCGCAATTCCTGCATTCAATGGGGATGCCGGGTTTCGTCCATGGCCATCGTTGACGAAGCAGTATTGCTCGAATACAGCCGCGTCGAACGGCATGGGAAAGTCAGCCGCAGTATTATCGGGCCCAATACGCACATCGCGGAAGGCGAAGTGACTGCCAGCCTCGTGGGGCCCTTCGTGGGTTTCCACCACCAGGCGCTGCTGATCGCGGCGCTTTGGCCGGAAGGCAAGGGCAACATAGGCTATGGCGCCAATGTAGGATCCAATCATTCGGGGAAGGCGCCGGACCAGGAACTATGGTGCGGAGAAGGGACCTTCTTCGGATTGGGAGTCAATATAAAATTCCCTGCGGATTTCTCTCATTCCCCGTATTCCATATTCGCCACGGGAGTGACGACGGCCCCGCAACGATTGGAATTCCCATTTTCCCTTGTTAATACGCCGTCCGAACAAATCCTCAATATTCCTTCGGCGTTCAATGAAGTACTTCCCGGTTGGGTGCTCGGTGAAAATGCATATATGATTAAAAGAAACGAAGGAAAGTTCCGGACGCGCAATTCGGCCCGGAGGACATCCATTTCCGCCGAAGTATTTCGCCCCGATATCATCGATATGATGATTTCCGCGCGCAACCGGCTCAGGGATGCTTCCGACAGGAAGGATTTTTATACTTCCGCCGAAATTCCCGGACTCGGCAAAAACTTCATGACCGACGCGAGCCGTAATAAGGGGATTGCCGCGTACACGCTCTTCATCGAATATTATTGCCTGTGCGGATTGTTTAAACAGCTTGCCCAAACCGCGGTAAAAAAACGACCGGTTAATTTCCCGGCGATCTATAAAACGGTTTCCGATAACGTACGGTGGGAACACGAACGATCCGTGCTGCTCAGCGAAGGATTCGCGAAACGAAGCATTGTTGACAATCTAAAAAGGCTCGCCGCGCTGGAAGATGAGCTGGCCCGCTCCGCGCAGTGCTCAAAGGAAAAAGACGATATTCGCGGTGAGAAAATTATTCCCGATTATGCCCAAACCCATCTGCCGGCCGCCCAGGATCCCATCATTCAAGAAACATGGGAAACCGCGCGGCGAAGAAAAATGGAGATCGAAACGATGGTCACTAAAATGGAGACTTGAAAAATGGAGGCGGCATCCAGATTTGAACTGGAGAATAAAGGTTTTGCAGACCTCTGCCTTACCACTTGGCTATGCCGCCCAAACCCGAAATGCCTGCGCGTGGGACTTAAAAAAAGATGGAGCGAGAGACGAGACTTGAACTCGCGACAGTCACCTTGGCAAGGTGGTGCTCTACCAACTGAGCTACTCTCGCATGAAATTTTAGAGATTAAAGATACTATTTCGCGTGATGATAGTCAATAGTTACCCGCTATCCCGGATTCCAGGTTTGCGAGGACGCGTAAAAAAGGGCGATAAAGCACATCATCCCGATGGCTAATTTGACAAAAACAGAATAATCAACCTCTTTTTTTATGATCTTTATTTTCTGGGTTTGCGGGGACTGGGTTTTTCCGGGACTCATCCCCGCGGTCATGGAATCCGCCTGCCGCTCTGTAACGGCTCTTCCACCCTGCGTAATGGCGGTGTCATTAAGATCTTGGCCCTGTAAAGGGATCGCAAGAGCGATGATGCAGGAAAAAAACAGAGTTTTCATGTGATTGCGTCCATTATTGTTGTAAATAGCTCAGTATGAGTTTATTGATTTCCTTGGGGTTGCCTTTTCCTTGTGTCGCCTTCATCGCCTGTCCGATAAAAAAACTCATGAGTTTCCCGTCGCCGGCTTTGAATCGCGCGACTTCCGCGGGGCTTTTTTCGATGATCTCACGCACAACGGCGTCCAAAGCTTGGGTATCGGATATCTGCCGTAATCCCAGTTCCTCGACAAGCGCCTCGGGATCCTTGTCCGATTGCTCGACAAGATCGAATATTTTTTTAGCGGCATTCGCCGAAAGGGTATTGTCGGAAATGAGGTTGAGCAGCTTTCCAAGACGTTTGGGCGTTATATGGAGCTTGTCGACGGCGGCGTTTTTTTCTTTCTGTAAACGTAAAATCTCCCCCATGACCCAGTTGGCCGCAAGTTTTTCATCGTTGCACTGCGAAAGCGTTTCCTCGAAATACCGCGCCACCGCCTGGTCTGAGGTCAACACTTCGGCCATATAGGCGGTAAGCCCGAAAGCCGATTTGAACCGGCGGCGTTTTTCTTCGGGCAACTCCGGAAGGCTCTCTTTCAGGGAGGCTATCCAGGCATCCTCGACAATAAGCGGAACCAGATCGGGATCGGGAAAATAGCGGTAATCGTGGGCGTCTTCCTTGGAACGCATCGGAACCGTTTGATTGTTCTGTGCGTCCCATAAAAACGTTTGCTGAATCACCGCGCCGCCCGATTCAATCACTTCTTTTTGCCTGCCGACCTCATACTCAATGGCCTTTTCAACGCCGCGAAAGGTATTCATGTTTTTCAGTTCGGTCCTGGTGCCCAACCGTTGTTGACCTTTCGGACGTATGGATACATTGGCGTCGCAGCGCAAACTTCCTTCCTCCATGTTACAATCGCAGATGGAAAGATATTCCAGGAGTTGTTTTATTGACGTAAGGTAGGCATACGCCTCAGCCGGGCCGCGCATTTCCGGTTCGCTGACGATTTCGATGAGCGGCGTTCCGCAACGATTGACGTCGAACAGCGAATCAACGTCCTGGTCATGCACGAGCTTTCCCGCGTCTTCCTCGAGATGGATGCGCGTAATGCCGATATCCCGGACCGCGCCGCCGGCCTCAATGGAAATAGCGCCATGTTCGCACAGGGGAAGATCATATTGGGAAATTTGGTACCCCTTGGGTAAATCAGGGTAGAAATAATTCTTCCGCGCGAAAATCGATTTGTTCGCGATCGAGCATCCGATTGCCAAGCCCATACGAATGGCCATTTCCACGGCCTTGCGGTTGAGAACCGGCAGCGACCCCGGCAGGCCCAGACATACCGGGCATCCGTGAGTATTCGGCGCATCCCCAAAAGCCGAGGCGCAGCCGCAAAATATTTTTGTGGCGGTAAGGAGTTGCGCATGCACCTCCAGCCCTATAACGGTTTCAAACTCCAAAAATGACCTCCCTGTTTCTTTCGAACCCGGCTATCCCGGATTGATGATACGCATCATTCTTCAACAACCCTGAACACGATACCTTTTTTTACCAGCGCGCTGTCTCCGAAGGCCTGGGCGGTTTCCTTATTGACAAACCCGCCTACGCGCACCCGGTAAACGTTTTTTCCGTTACTCTGGCCCGCGGTCACCGCAACATGGGAAAACCGGCGGCCCAGCTCGTTTTTTAAGCCCTGCGCATGGTCTATGGCGGAAAAGGCTCCTACCTGCAAACAAAACCTTCCCGCGCCCGCCCCTGCCGAAACGGTATCAGGCGACTTTTTGTTTTTTTTACACGTATCGCACTCTCCATGGGGCGATCCCGCGACAGGCGCCGGATGCAACGCGGGCTTGGATGTCGAATCCGGCTGCAGGCGATCAACGGGTCCTCGCCTGCAAAAGCTCCGATACGTTTCCTTGTCGCTGAGCATGCATGCGTTGACGCAATGAGATCGCGCCCGGTTGTAATTGGATGCCATGTAGGCAATGCACGCCAACCGGTAATAGGCTTCGGCGCGGATGGAATCGGGCGCTGATTTTTGGGCAGCCGTCCTTTTATAGAGATTCTGGACTAAAGATATATTGGAAATGGTTTCGGCATAGCTCAGACGCGCCTTAGGATCGGACGAATCGCTTGCGAAGGCCCGCTGCGCATATAAACGCATGCTGTCGAATTCGGTTTTTTCGATGGCGATTTCCAAAGAAGCGGTTTCTGCGGCCAAACATGAAATACTATATACGAGCGCGATAGTAGCGCCGCGTTGATACAATCGCATCATAAACTTTGACGCTACGACATTCATTGCGTTAAACCGCGTCTGTTGACAATGATTTCGCATCCGGCGCCGGGTCAACGGCGTTTTTGTTTTGCGCGCTTTCCAATAACCCGATTGTATCCTCAAGTTCCCGAATGCGTTTCTTCTTTTTATAGAGCGCGGCTTTTAAAACAATGCCGTAATAGAGCGCTACGACCAGTCCTATCACAAGCCCCAGACACAGCGCGCCGAGAACATACCAATACAACGGAATCGAGGCGGTTTGATAGGTGAAAATCATTGCCGGTACGGGTTGCTTAAAGGGCGCTTGCGAGAATGTCACGATAATGACGAATGCAACGCAAAAAGCGCACAGGAAAAGAACTATCCATTTAATAAAACCCATGATCATATCCTTTCGGTTATAAGCGTCATGCCGCTGCTGTGTAAAGCGCGCACCCTTAAAATCATTCCTGCGATATTTTCATTGCAAGAAAGTACGCTTCTTTTACATCCGTTGTCCTGTCCGGTCCAGAGTTTTTCACCGCCTCGCTGCCGTTCCAAAAACAATACCTCCAGATCCTTTCCCACCATTGAGGAATAATGATCCTTGGTAATTGCCGTTTGCAGGTCAATGAGCCGGGCGAGGCGTTCTTTTTTAACGTCAACGGGAACATCATCGTTCAAGGCCGCGGCAACGGTGCCGTCGCGTTTGGAATAGGCGAACATGAAAGCGGCCGTAAAATGAACCTGTTTGAAAAGCGAAACGGTATCGCTGAAATCTTCGTCGGATTCGGTGGGGAAACCGGTCATGACGTCGGTGGTGATGTCGGCGTTCGGCAGAATGCGCCGGATGGCGTCGATACGTTGGAGATAGGTTTCCCGGGTATATTTCCGGTTCATTTTTTCAAGAATCCGGGTGGAACCCGATTGCACGGGCAAATGGATATGCTTGCAGAGCTTGGGGTAGCGGCCGATTGTTTGCAGCAACGCGTCCGTGCAATCCTTCGGATGGCTCGTGGTGAACCGGATTCGCGCAAGCCCGGGGATCGCTTGGATCTTTTCCAGCAAACCCGCTAAGTCCGTTGAACCGTCGTGATAAGAATTGACATTTTGCCCTAAAAGCGTGACCTCTTTCAAGCCGGTATCGACAAGACTACGGACGGTATTTTCGATAGAGATGGCGGGAATCGATTGTTCTTCTCCACGCACGAGCGGAACAACGCAATACGAGCATACGTTGTTGCATCCCCGCATAATAGGCACGAAAGCGTTCAGCTTGCCGGGGAATTTCTCCCCGCCCGTGTCCGAGGCGCCCGCCAATAATACTCCGTCCATTTCCTGGGCGAACGGCACGATGTCTTTGGCGCCGATCACCCGATCGATGCCGGGAATTTCATTTCGTAAGGATTGCCCCAGGCGCTGGGCCATGCACCCAATGACCCAAATCTCCTGCGCGGCATGGGATTTCCTCCGATGATTGACATATTCCTTTATGCGCGCTTTCGCTCGGATTTCGGCCCGCTCCCGAACGCTGCATGTGTTCACGACGATAAGGTCGGCGTCCGAACTTGTTGAGGCGGAGTAATAGCCTTTGGCGAAAAGAGCCTGTGCGAGCATATCGGAATCGGCAACATTCATTTGACAGCCGAATGTTTCAAAATAGACGGAGGGCATGGTTTAAAATAATACCAGGAATCCCCGCGGTCGCGGATAATTCAGGCAAGACCCCACACCGTAGCGGTGGAGTTGGCGGAATAGGTGGTTGCCGAAGCAATGCCTTTTTGATTGTAGGAATGGGTTTTTGGAGAGGCGGAAACCGCGGCGGATCCGGCCGTCGATGAAGGTTTTTCCTTGCCGATGCCGGCGACATTTTTTTGGGTAAGCTCCTGCCGCGCCTCCCCCTCCGCCGCCGAGGCCGCCGAGGCGACGGACCTGTCCTGTCCGGAGGGATCCGCGGGAGCGAGCGCCGCGCGCTTGATTGTTTCCATTTTGGAAATTGTCGCCTGCGGGTCGCCCTTTACCGGGGAAGTGTCGATGGAAACTTCCCCGCCGGTGGCGTACATTTTCCCGTCGGGGCCTTTTTGGTAGCTGAAAGTCGCCCCACCCTTCACATATTGTCCTCCGGCCGCCGCATGGGCCGCTTCATGAGATCGCACGTCTTGGTCGCGCCGGGTGAGCTCACGGATTTTAGCCTGGTCTTCTTCAGATAGCCCCGAGGGTTTCTTTTGGCCTGGATCCGAGGTTTTGGCCTCGCCGTATTTGTAGAGCGTAGCGTTTACTGAGTATGCCGATACGGCATTTATGGCCATACAAAATAGCCTTGTTAAGAATACAATTACTTATGACCGGATTAAAGGAATCCTCCTTATAGGTATGATCGGCATTTTTAGCGGAAACTTTAAGAAAAAAAGCAACTACGATATTTTTTTATAACAGCTTCCTCTTTCTTCAAAAATCCCGCATAAATTATTTTCCTGCTATCTAAACTAAAACAAAAAGGGAGGTTTTCGTATGGCTGAAAAAACACCGCAAGAAGGACAACGGCTGGAATTCCAGACTGAAGTGCAGCAATTGCTCAATTTAATGATTCATTCGCTCTACACCCACAAAGAAGTGTTCATGCGTGAATTGGTCTCCAACGCCTCCGACGCGCTTGATAAGGCGCGGTTCGAATCCCTGACACAAAAGGATATTTTGGGTGACGATACTGAGCTTTGCATCCGCCTCAAACTTGACAAAACAGCTAAAACCTTCACCATTACCGACAACGGCATCGGCATGACCCGCGACGAGGTGATCCAGAACATCGGCACCATCGCGCGCAGCGGGTCGAAGGCGTTCATGGACAAGCTCACGGGCGACCAGAAGGTCGATTCCAACATGATCGGACAGTTCGGCGTGGGATTTTATTCCGTGTTCATGGTTGCTTCGCGTGTCAAGCTCGTCACCAAGCGCGCGGGGAGCGCCGAGCCCGCGGTTGAATGGGAATCCGACGGGACCAGCCAATATACCATTAAGGAAGGCGACAAGCAAACCCGGGGCACGGAGATCACGGTCTATCTCAAGGACGACGAAGGCGCCTACGCCGAAGACTGGCAGGTGCGATCGATCATAAAAAAATATTCCGACTTCATCGCGTTTCCCATCCACTTGCCTAATGACAAAGGCAAGGACGAGATCATCAACGAAACCAAACCCCTGTGGAAACGAGCCCCGGCCGATATAACCCAGGAGCAGTACGAGGAATTCTTCAAGTCCGCGCTCGGCGGTTTCGACAAACCGGCGATGACCATCCATAGCAAGGCCGAGGGAGTCCTGGAATATTCGTTTGTTCTGTTCCTCCCCTCCAAGGCGCCGTTCGACCTTTTCACGCCGGAGCGAAAGCACGGCATCAAACTGTACGTGCGCCGGGTCTTCATCATGGACGATTGCAAGGAGCTGTTCCCGGAATATCTACGCTTCATCAAAGGCGTCGTTGATTCCGAGGACCTGCCGCTTAACATATCGCGAGAAGTGCTGCAGCACAACCCCATTGTTGAAAAAATCAAGCGGGCGCTCGTGGGCAAGGTTTTAAGCAAGCTCAAGGAATTCTCCGAACAGGACCCGAAAGCCTATCTTGCCTTTTGGCAACAGTTCGGCCCCATCCTCAAGGAGGGCCTGCATTCCGACCATGAAAACAAGGAAAAACTGTTGGAAATCGTCCGGTTCCAGACTTCCATGGGCGACACCGCCGACGACGTAACATCGCTCAAGCAGTATGTAGGCCGCATGCGCGAAGGACAGAAATATATCTACTATCTTAGCGGCGAGAACCGCGCCGTGGTCGAAAAGAGCCCGCACCTGGAAGTGTTCCGGGACAAGAGCATCGAGGTGCTCTACATGGTCGACCCTATCGACGAATGGATCATCCCCAACATTTACAATTTCGAGGGCAAGGAGCTGAGGTCCGTCGCCAAGGGCGACCTTGACCTGGGCGATCTGGGAAAAGAGGAAAAGAAACAGCAGGACAAGGCCGAATCGGCCTATAAAAAGTTATCGGAACGCATCAAGAACATTCTTGCCGATGCCGTCAAGGACGTCCGCGTGACCACGCGCTTGAAGGACAGCGCCTGCTGCCTGGTGGCCGACGAGCACGATATGGGTTCGTATATGGAGAAAATGATGAAGGCGATGGGCCAGGAATTCACGCCCGCCAAGCCCATCCTTGAAATCAACGGCAATCACCCGGTCATCGCCAATCTCAACGCGCTCTATGAAAAGGACCCGAAATCAGCCCTGCTTGACGAGTGGGTAAAACTGCTTTTCGACCAGGCGCATATCGCCGAAGGCCATGCTCTGAAAGATCCGGCGGCGTATGCGAAACGGGTGAATGAATTGCTAGTAAAAGTATCGGCTGAGGCCATTAAATAATTCATTTTTCCGTTGAAATTAAAACGCGGGGACGACGTTGTAATCCGGTTTGCCTGATACATTGTTGTAGAGACGCCATGGCATGGCGTCTCTACCATGGCGTCCATATGAGGAATAACACCCTATGTCTCATCTTTCCGACGCCATCGCTTCTTTCCTTGACTATATCAAAAAGGAGAAGCGATTCTCCGATCATACCGTCGACGCCTACAAACGCGACCTCAATCAATTTACGGACTATGTCGCTACTACCTCGGCCCCGGACTGCCTTGAATCGGTCATGGAAAAACGATTGCTGCGCTCCTTCATGTATTCGCTTGGCGACCTTCGACTCAAGCCGAGGTCAATAGCCCGAAAAGTGGCCACCCTGAAGTCGTTTTCCAAGTATTGCCTCCGGCGCCATCTGCTGTCGACCAATGCCGCAAAGCTCATTTCAGCGCCAAAACTCGACAAGCCGCTGCCGACGTTTCTTACTGAAAAGCAGGCTGAGGCGCTTACAAGGCCTGTTGCCAGCCCCGCGAATGAAAATACCTTGAACCATCTAAGAAATACCGCCATCGTGGAACTATTTTACGGAAGCGGTATCCGCCTTTCGGAACTGCATTCCCTTAATGCGGGAACCATTGATTTCCGATCCATGACCGTGCGGATTTTAGGAAAGGGGAAAAAAGAACGAGTCGTACCCTTGACCGCGCAGGCTATAGCCCTCGCTCAGGAATATGTGCGCCGGCGCGCACAAGCTTCGGGTTCCGAAGCGCCATTATTTACAAACACAACGGGGAAACGGCTTTCACGCCGCCACATAGAACGCGTCGTTTCGGCGGAACTTTCCAAGGTAAGCCAACAGAAAAAGAAAAGCCCCCACGTCCTGCGGCACTCGTTCGCCACGCATTTGCTCGACGGGGGGGCCGACATCCGGGCCATAAAGGAACTCTTGGGACACTCATCCCTCTCCACCACGCAGGTCTATACGCATCTTTCGAAGGAGCGGTTACTCTCTATTTATAAACAGGCGCATCCGCGAGCGCGGTGAATTCCTAGCGCCGTCCTTCTTCGTGCGGCCCCTTGCCATGCGGACCGTCCTCGCCTTCCTCCGGCCCGTGCCGGAAATCCTTGCTCAGTAATTTTTTAAACTGCTCCGGGGTTAAAACGGCTTTTACTTTAAGTAAATGATCGGCTTCCTTTTGCGCCATTACCGTATGCAAATCTCCCATTTCCTTCGCATAGCCGTATAGTACGGCCTGAGCGGGCGCGGCTTTGAGCAATTCATCGCGCGACTTGTCCCGGAGCGCCTTCATTTTTTCCATATGGTCCTTGCGAACGGTCTTCATTTCCTCGCGTAATGCCTTTAATTTGGTTTTTTGGTCCGCGTTGAGCCCCAACTCCTGGGCGATTTTATTTCCCATGTCCTTTCCTTTTAATGCGGCGCTGTCCCCCGCCGGAGGCGCGGCCCAAGCGCCGCACATACTCAAGGCGATAATAACTATCGCCGATTTCATGTACTGCATACGTACTCCTTTGCTCATCGGTCTTTTAGGAATTATTTGTATATTTCTTCACTCACGAGGGAATATGAAACTAGTTCCTGGTGAATATCTTCTCCGTTTACATGGCTTTGAATGCTTTGCAATTCTTCAACGACTTCCATTGGAACCGCCTGATTTTTAGAGAGTTCCAGATAGAGGACCGAGGTGGCGGCAATAAGAAGGGATGCCGCCGCGGCCCAGAGTGTCCGCATGGTCGCATTTCTCTTTCGTATCCGCCGCATCACGTTTTCATAGCATTCGGGCATTTCCGGAACGCGAGAAAGCGCCTGTAAAAAATTTTCTTCAAAGGAATTTTCCATTGTCATTTCTTTTGATTAAGGTTGTCATAGGTCGCACGCAACCGCGCCTTTAATCTGCTCATCAGCGTCCTGAGCGCCTCCGAGCTTTTTCCGGTTATCCGCGCCAACTCTTCAAATGAAATACCCTCAACTTCCCTTCCCATGAGTAAAAATCGCTCTTCCGGTGAAACAGCGCTCAATAGTGCCTCAACGATTTCTTTATTTTCATAATTCTCCTTGGTTTTCCCATCAACTAAAAGGTCCACGTCCAATCCGTCGACCAATCTTTTACTTTTCTTTTTTGACAAATAAGTATTTGCCGTATTGTAGGCTATCCGGTAAATCCACGTCGATAAAGCCGAATTAAAACCGAACGAGCCTAGCGAGGTATAAACACGTATGAAAGTCTCCTGAACAACCTCCTTGGCCGCTTCCGTATCTCCGTTTACAGTCCTAAAAATTACCTTCCACACAAACAAGGAATAGTAATCATACACTTGCCTGAATGCTTGTTGATCTTTTTTTGCCGCACGCCGAATGGTTATCTCATCGAGTTCTTTCATTTCTCGCTACTTTTTAGACTATTTAAGAATAATTTTGTTACATTCATAAACTATTTTTAAGGGGTATCTTTAAATTATTACTCCGGCAATTACATATGCGTAATTTTTGTTTGTATCCCAACCAGGGCGCTATGTCACCCTGAGCTTGTCGAAGGGTCGTTTCTATAGGGTACGAATATTCCAATTTTACTTATATTCAATTGCGGGACTAATAACATACTTTTTGCTGACATCTTTGTTTTTAATTTTTTTATAAAGGGAATTTTGTGGAACAAATTGTAATAGGAAGCGATCACGCGGGATTCGCGATGAAGGAGTTCCTCAAAGCCGAACTCGACCGCCTTGGCATTACTCACCGGGATGTCGGCGTATATTCCGATGAACGAAGCGATTACCCGCTTTATGCGGCAAAAGTAGCCAGGGCGATATCCGTCGGTGAATTCGAAAGAGGAATAGTTATTTGTGGAACCGGCATCGGCGCTTCGATTACCGCCAACCGTTTCAGGAAGATTCGCGCCGCTCTATGCGTAACAGAGGAAATGGCGCGATTATCCCGTCTCCACAATAATGCCAATGTTCTCGTTTTAGGGGGAAGAATTACTCCCTTTGATAAAGCCTTGAAAATACTCAACATCTGGCTGAACAC
>Ga0224525_1000427_pt1 | contig 19458 bp, 17 predicted proteins | sample CFST100metaG_FD_179874 | JGI IMG/M metagenome (GOLD analysis project Ga0224525, IMG submission 179874) | Peat soil microbial communities from Stordalen Mire, Sweden - C.F.S.T100 | ecosystem: Environmental > Terrestrial > Soil > Wetlands > Peat | place: Sweden: Norrbotten County, Stordalen Mire...
GGGATCGTCTAATGGTAGGACACAGCCCTTTGAAGGCTGGTATCTTGGTTCGAATCCAAGTCCCGCAGCTAATTTTATGCAGGAAATAGAAATTATTAATTTGGAAAATGCTGGGCAAGATGAAGTGGAAAAGTACGATATTAGAAAGGCAGCGCGAGCTGTTATTTTTGATGAAAATAATTTATTGGGATTAATTTATTCTAGCGTAAAAAATTATTATACTTTGCCGGGCGGGGGAGTGGAAGAAAACGAAAACATTGAAGATGCTGTAAAACGCGAATGCAAAGAAGAAGCTGGTTGCGATGTTGAAATTGTTAAAGAAGCAGGATTTGTAACTGAATACAGAAAAAAAGGAAATTTAAAACAAACCTCATATTATTATATTGTAAAAGTTGTTGGCAAAAAGGGAACTCCCAATTTAACAGAAGACGAAATTGCAGAAGGCTACGAAATAGTTTGGGTGCCCTTTGAAACCGCATTGGAAAAAGTTAAAGCCAACAATGCAACTTTTTACAGCGCGCCATACATTAAAGCAAGAGATTTAGGTGCTTTAAAAACACTTGGTAAAAAATAATTTATTCCATACTTTGGTATGGTTTTTTAGTTGCAAAATTGACAAAACCAAAATATGTTGTGTAGCTATTGACAAATGTATATATAGTATGCTAAGGTATTTTATAAAGTAGTTCGTTGAAAATTGAGAAAAATCCGCGTTTTCTTTCAAAGAAGACGTGTTTAAATATAAAACAAAAACAGGGGGAGCCCTGATAAGAAAGGAGCGAGTATGTGAGAAAAATTTGTCTTCTGCTAAGTCTTTTGTTTCTTGCGGGGTGCGCCCCAAAGGAGACAAAAGCATCTGTATGGTTTTACAATTCCGAAGGTTCGGAGTTGAGCCACACAGAAGTATCTGATGACCAAAGCGTTGCCAAGGATGGCAAAGCAGAGACCACCGAACTCCACACCCGAATCGTAATATCCATTTTTGGAAGCGAAATAATGCTCCCAGGAATGATTGACGTTGCCAATCAAAACGGCAAAGTTGAAAACGGCACGGGTGCGACGGGGTTTGGGCAAGAATTTACTTGTGGACTGCCGAAAGACAGTACGCAGGTATCTATTCATAGCTACCAGGTTTGGTGGCTGAATAGCATCTTGTCCACGGATACCGAGTCGTGGAGTGAAGACCTTCATTTTTCTTTCATCGCCAGCGAAGGCGAGGGAGAGGGTGAAGGAGAAGGTGAAGGCGAGGGAGAGGGTGAAGGAGAAGGCGAGAGCCAACTTCAAGCCATCGACCAGCCGCCAGCACAATTGCCGTTATTTGAAGGAGATTCCTTTGATTTATCGGTGACAATAACTGGCGGAGTCCCTCCCTATACTTACCAGTGGTACAAAGACGGAGTTGATCCTGCCCATAAAATTGGCGGGGCAATATCGTCATCGTACCACATCGCGATGACATCGCAGACAGCAGGTGATTATTATTGTATTATTTTTGATTCTTCCGCAAGGAAGTTTATCAAAAAAGGTGCAATAAGGCATATGTAATGAGACGGTCGGGGAGTGTTCCTTGGCTGAAAAAATTATGGCAAAATTGCGGACGATTACGAATCGCCGCGAATAGGAGAAAGCCATGAAGAAGATGTTTTTTGCAGTTTTGGTAGCGGTAATGTTATTGACGGTTACGGCGTATGCGGCGGATCCGAATGCTCCGCTCACCATAGGCCCCATCACCGTCACAGTGGCGAGCACCCTGGATATCACTACCCAGTCGCTTGTTGCCGAAGCGTACGTCGGGGATACTCTGACGATTTCGGTGACGCCGAACGTTAGCGCAGGTAACACCTACGCATGGCTAAAAGGCGCAACTCCAGTTGGTACAGATTCACCCAGTTATACCGTCGACACTGGAGTTACAGAAACCGGTGACACTTATACGTGTACTATCACGCACGGAGGGCATTCGGTAACTTCAACTGCTATCGCGGTAAACATTTACGCCTTGTTAACGGGAAGTATTACTTCGCCGACGGTATTTAGCTACCTTGTAGGCGATACTATTAATTTCATTGCTATCTCGGCGGGCGGCAAAAACACGGCGTACCAGTGGTGGAAAGGCGATCCGACAAGCGGTGGATCCAAGGTTGGTATTGCCGGACTAACTTATGACCTCGTAACCACGGCCGACACAGATACAGGCGACTATTACTTTGTCGCTACTCAAGATCCGCTGGTGAATACTAGCGGAGGAGGTCACAGCGGATCGAAATCGCTGACTAAGTCAGTTGTTTCGGCGGCCAAAGCCTTGGTCATCAAGGCGACCAAATAAACGCGATATATCAACATAATTTAATGCTCGGTTGAGTATTAGTTATGACTGATTCAACATGGAGCAGCTTTTTCCGATGGGAAAATGTCTGCTCCCTTTTTTTGTACAAAGGCTTGACAAATTTATATAAAGTATGCTATTATATTTTATAAGTTAAAAAGAAGTTCTTTTAAAAATAATCGCGTGAAAACGCGTTGAATATAAAAGTTTCCGAAAGAAATGTTTCGGGTGAATTTTGAAAAAACAAAAAAAGAAACGGAGGATGGAGATGAAGAGACTTTTGTGTGTTTTATTTTTGGGATTGGCAATGACTGCGTATGCGGCGGATCCGAATGCTCCGCTAGTACTGGGGCCCGTTCACATTATCGTTGGTTATGCGCCAACGATTACGACACAACCGATTAGCCACGTGGCAACGGTGGACCAGTTTGTTAGCTTCTTGATTGAAGCAACTGGTGATTTACCGCTAAGCTATCAATGGCAGTGTAATAGCGCCAATATTGATGGCGCCAATTCCACAACATACGCCATTAGCTCAGTGCAATTGGCGAATGGTGGCAATTATCGTTGTGTAGTAACGTCTGGGAAAGGCTTGTCGGGTAACTCCGACGTTGCGAGTCTTACTGTCTACCACTTGTTGCGTATAACAACGCAACCGGTGGACCATTCACCAATTTCAGCAGGGAGCAACATCGCTTTCAGTGTTGAAGCTGACGGCGAAGGCGCGCTGTCGTATCAGTGGCAAAAAAATACTACTGATATTGGTGGCGCAACGCTCCAAGCACTAGCCATGAATTCGGTTCAAACAACTGATAATGGCAACTATCGTTGTGTCGTGTCTGATAGCAGACCGATTGACGGTAGGGGCGCGCAAGTGTTGGCGAGTAATTCGGCAGTACTGAACGTTGTCGCAAGTGTAACCAGCCCAGAGCTGAGTTATGTGCACACCAGTGGTGCACACACGATGACGGCGACGTTTAATGCGCACGACAACAGTCTGCGCAGTATGCTGCAGTCGCCGGGATTACTGCCGGCTGGAAAGACGCTGGCAGATGTGACGGCAATCTGGCTGGACTTTAAGTCCGGATCGGACGAACACATCGTCCAATACAATTGCACCATCCCTGCGGATGGCGCGAGCACAACGATTACCATCAACGGTGCAGATGCTGTTGATTGGGACGGCGAAGAATTCCCGTTTGATATCGCTGGGTTTAACGGCGAAGTCAGAATGGAATTTGTGCTTGGTGCTGAAAGTTACGGCGCCAACAACACAACGGTTATTCAGTCGCTAAACGCGACTGTACTAAACGTTGACGGTATCTGGCGACTAATCGCCACGCCGTAAAGTTTTTTAACATGGGCTCGATGTAATTTGTCGAGCCCTTTTTTATTACAAAATATTTAAGGTTTTAGGGCTTGACAATATTTTATAAATAGAGTATATTTGTATTATACATTGTAAATAAAAACAAAAAGTTATATACTAATTAACTTATTAAAAATTAAAAAAATATTCATGAATTCAAAAACATTGTTAGCAATTTTAACATTAGGTTTAATAGGCGGGGGATTAATAATCTCTGCGCCTGCTTTAGCATTTGTAACACCAGCATTTTCTAATAATTATCAAATTAGTTTTACTGGAACAAACACAAATCCAGACGCAGATATTATTGCTGGAAATGTTTATGCTGTTTACGAAAGAGCAGGAAATATTTATTTTAAAGAAAACCGCGGTGTTGAAAAATTTGTTGCTGTAGGAACTAGCCCAGACATAGCAGTTGATGGAGCAGGAACTGCAAACGTTGTTTATTTAAACAGCGGAAATGTTATGTTCACAAGATTAACTATTGGCGCAAGCGATTGGACAACTCCAGCTGCGTTAGATGTTGGAACTTATGCAACAATTGCAGTTGATTCAAGTAATAATGTTTATATTGCATATTCATTAACCGATGGTGATGGTTATAGCGATATTTTTTATTCAAAAAATGGAGCTGTTGGCACAATGATTGCAAATGGACAAAACGATGGCGGAATACAAAAAAATTATACAAATCCTGTAATTAAAATTGATAGCAATGGAAAATATCATGTTGCTTGCCTTTACACAGCTTATGTTGGGGACCCATTAACCGATGCTCAATATATACAAGTTATAACCAACGCAGCAGACGGCAATTCTTTGTCTGCAGATTTGGGTTATAGCACAACAGGAATTTTAAGTAAAAATAGTTTAGCACTTGATGGTTCAAATAATGCTTATGTTGTTTATTCAGCTAATGGTTCAAAAGTTTATAGAGCTATTGTTACTACAACTGGAAGCTGGGATAATATTCAAGTTAGTATCAACGGAACCGATGCAAGCATTTTTATAAATGGAACAACAATAGGAGTTTCTTATTATTCTGCTGGCTATATGAAATATCAAGAAGACACAGGCTCTGGTTTTGTTTTAACAAATAAAATGACAGCCGATGCCGGTTCAAAACCAGTTGTGCTTTTGGGTTCTGGCTCTAAATATGTTTATTATGAAAATTCAGGAAATATTTATTTAGCTACAGACCAAACAATGGTAGATGCCAATCCGCCAGTTGTTTCTGGGGTCGCAGAAAATGGAATTTATAAAACAGTTACAATAACTTTTTCAGATGACGAAACAACTCCTCCATCAGCAACTTTAAATGGAATTGCTTTTGTTTCTGGAACTACAGTAAACACAGAAGGGGCTTATGTCCTAACAGTTTCTGATGGGACACCAGCTAATGATGTTACAATTCATTTTATAATTGATTTAACTCCACCAACAATAAATGGCACTTCAACCGATATTATAGCAGAAGCAACAAACCCAAGCGGAGCCACTGTAACTTATACAGCTCCAACAGCAACAGACACAGTTGATGGGACAGACACAGTTGTCTGTTTACCAGCTTCTGGTTCAATCTTTGCTTTGGGGTCTGCAACAGTAACTTGTAACTCAACAGACGTTGCTGGAAATACTGCAACCCCAACAACTTTTACAGTAACAGTTCAAGACACAACTCCACCTGCCATAACACTTAATGGATCTAACCCTCAACAAATTCAAATTAACAATGCATACACAGAATTAGGCGCAGTTGTAACAGATAATTATGATACAGGATTAACAGCAACAATTGATTCTAGCGCAGTGATTACCACTGCACTTGGAAGTTATTCAGTAACTTATAACGTAACCGATTCACATAGCAATGTAGCTACAACAGTAACTAGAACAGTAAATGTTGTTGATGGTGAAGCTCCAAGCACAAATGATAATGTTCCAAGCGCTTGGCAAACAGCCGACACAACAATTACTTTCACTTGTACAGATAATGTTGCTTGCTCAAAAGTTTATTACACAACAGATGGCAACACTCCAGTAGTTGGTGTCTCAAATTTTGTTGATGTTTCAAGCGGTTCTGGAAATTTTGTAATTAGTACCGATGGCACATACACAATAAAATATTTTGGAGTTGATACTTCCGATAATGCAGAAACTGTAAGAACGGCAACAAATGCATTATTACTTGATAAAATGGCCCCAACAACCAGCGATGATTACGGTGCAAAAGATAAAATTTGGCAATCTGCTAGTCAAACAATTACTCTTACACCAGTTGATGCAGATCCAAGCTCTGGATTAAATTACACAAAATATTGCACAGACTCAACAAATACTTGCGATCCAGCTTCTGGAACTGATTATACAGCCCCAGTTGCCATAAGTGCCGACGGAACAACATATTTTAGATATGCTTCAAAAGATAACGCTGGAAATATCCAAACAACAGTTAGCAGGGCAGTAATGATTGATACAAATCCTGCAGTAATCACAGGCGTAACTGATGGGACAACATATACTAGTGCAATCACTGTAACATTTTCTAATGGAACAGCACTTTTGTCAGGCCCAAGCGAAAGTACACCAACCTCACCATTTACTGTTTCAACCAACGGAGCATGGATTTTAACTGTTACAGATTTGGCTGGTCAAGAATTTGTTATTAACTTTACAATGAATATTCCTCATTCAGGCGGAGGCCCTGGACCAACACCACCACCAGTTGCAACAACTATTGTTGGAGATGCAAATGGAGATAATAAAGTTAACGAATATGACTTTGCATTGTTAATGTCTCAATGGGGACAAACTGGAACAAATCTTTCTGCCGATTTAAACAAAGATGGAGTTGTTAATATGTACGACTTTGCATTATTAATGTTAAATTGGAGTTTATAATTAAAAAATAAAACCATGAACACACAAAAAATAATTTTATTATCAACTTTAATTTTAGTAAGCATTGTTGCATTTAGCGCAACAGCTTATGCAACAGGAACAACTGTTTCAGTTTTTCCAGCATCTGCAAATAATGATGTTCACAAATCATTTAATGTTTCAGTGCAATTAACTCCATCAACCGACAAAGTTTGCGTTGTGGCAGGAACTTTAAATTTTAATAATTTAATTTGTCAAAACATTACGCTTGCAGATGGAGTTATGGCTCAAACCACTCCAACTTGCGATAGTCCAAACTTTGCATTAGGCATTCCAAAATGTACAACCGATGTTAAAAGTCTTTTTTCAATAAAAACCAAAGGAAACAATGTAGGACAGGGAACAGTTTCTATAACAGGACTTAAAACTATTGGAGCTACAGATATTGCTTCTACTTCACAAAACGGTTCATATAATATAGTTGCAGTAAAACCAGCTGAATCTACAAATGAAACATCAGCCAACACAAAACCTACAACTTTAACTCCAGGCCAAGTAAAACAGCTTGAAAATGCAGTTCAAGAAAATGCTCCAGAAAATATTCCAGCCACAGCAGGAGCAGCCAGCTTGTTAACATTAATTCATGCCAAATACTTCTGGCCATTATTGATTATATTTATTCTTGTCTGCGTAGGATACAGCATTTACTATTTTATAAACAAGAAAAAAAATAGCAAAAAAGACTAATTAAATCATAAAACAAAAAACTGTCCTGAGCTTGTCGAAGGGCGGTTTTTTATTGTTTTTAACTTTTGATAGTGGTAAAATAAAAATATGACAACAACATTTTCATTTTTTTCCGACATTATAGAATCCCGCACCAATAGATTAAGATATAGCTCTCACCATATCCCAGAAGCGCTAAAAAGCTCTTTGCTTTTTAGCACATTTTTAGTAATTGTTTTATGCTTATTTATAGGAATAAAAGATATGTGGCTTGATTATAGTTTCACAATGAGTTTGTCTTTGATGACCTAGACAACCCGCTAACCCCAGGAAATTGGCATTTAACCACAAAAGATTACGACTCCTTGCTAAACCAAATCCAAATCATAGAATCCTCCGAAAAATAATTCCAAAAAAAATATCCGATAAGTTGACAATATATGTATCAAGTGATATAATTGATATATTGAAACTTTGTCAAATACAGCTTAATAACTGTTAAAGGAGTGTTAGCATGCTAAACAGGGCATTTTTTCTCTTTGTTGGCGTGGTGGTGGAATACATTGTGTCGTATGCCTTCGATTATGCTCTTTATCCTTTTGTGATATTGAAATATGGATTATTAAAGGGTGGAGCAATAATGTCTGTACTTTCTTTAATACTGTGCTATTCAACCTTGGTTGTTTACGACCTGCTCAAAAAGGATTGGTTTGGGATAGAGTTAATCAAAGAACTTCGTGAATATGAAGGGAGAATAAAGACATTTGGCATAATGGCTTGGTTACTAAAGAAAGGACAACTTGTATCTTTTATAGTTTTTTCTCTAAAATTTGATCCATTTACAACAGTTATTTATATGCGCAAAGGCGCTAACAAATTTACTGGAATGGATCGCAAAAGTTGGATAATCTTCTTTGGTAGCTGGGCTGTAGGAAATTTCTGTTGGATTATAATTGTATCAACAGGGATATCTGTAGCAAAACTGCTCTGGGAAATTGCATACTAAAGAAAGAGGTGACCTATGTTTGTAGGAAGACGCGTTTGGAAAGAAATTTTGGCAAAACTAAGCCCGAACCACGCAGCGTGGAAAAAGGTCGAAGATTTTGCCGAGGAGAGAGGGTTGTCGCTTAAGTACGTTAGCGACAAATACTACCATCGGTTGGAAAGTCACCGGCCCATGCCTCACGGAGGCATAGTGTACGCAGAAGGCCATGTCGTCTGCGTGCGATATGAACGAGTGACGCCCGCAATAGTGTGGGAGTTTATTGTTGGTGCTTTCGGCACCGACGAAAAATAACAAAACAGGTCGTAAAATAAAATTCTACAGGGCATTCGACCAGCCCTGTTTTTTATTTGTATAATTTGCATTTTGTTTCTAAAGGAGTAAAATTAAAAAATCTATTAATAATATTAAATAATAAAATTATGGAAAAAGAATTAAATACTAGAGAGGGTCAAACTTTAGAACAAAGGTTAGAATCGATGCCTAATGATGAACGGCTAATTTTGGAAAAATCTTGGGCAACACTAAAAAAGATGGAGCGCGATAAACGCGATAATCCAAAAGGCGTTACATTTTCTAAAACTGAAAAAGGAGACCCAGAATTAGTTGGACAGCAAGCAGAAGAAATACACGATTTTTTAGCAAAGTTTTTTGATGAAGAAGAAACTACAGATCCAAAACAAATTGAAATAGGAATTTCGGCTGGCATAATAGATAATTATATTGCCAGAGATGAAGAAGGAAAAATGATTTCACTGTTACAAACACAAACAATGGAAACATTATCAGAAGAAGGCAAGCCTGAAATTTCTCTTCTTCTATGGTTTATAGCTCAAGATAAAGATTTTAAAGGAGTAACTTCTAGAGATCTTCTTTCAAATTGTTTTGAAGATCTTTTAAAAAAATCGCAAGATGAACTAAAGCCCGTTAAGGCTCTTATTGGAGAAACTGTGCCAGAAGTTGAAAAATTATCCAACTTTTACGGACTCAAAAGAGTATATGGTAAAGACAAAGATGGAAAAACATTTGAAGTGCCATTTGAAGACCCGCCAGAAGATGAATCAACCGAAGGTGTCCCAGAACATCTTATGATACGTCTTTTAAACGGTGAAAATAACATTTCTCCAAAAAGTCTTTTAAGCTTAGTAGATGGACTTTATGGACAATATACAAGGGAAGAATATTCTTCACCAGAATATCTTCAATTTTTAGCCGAGGAAGAGGACGATGATTCAGAACAAGTGACACCAGAAATGGCGAAAATGTATAGACAGGGTTATGCTGGCATAACCGCAGAAATAAGAGAAAAATTAGCCACAGCGCTTGAGGCAACAGATGGCGATTTGTTTTTCATGACTCAAAAAGAAAGTAATCGCGACAAAACAGAAAAATAATTATAATTTTTTGCAACCAAAAGAATAGTTATTTCGTATAAATATAATAAAAAAATAAATTAAAATGTCTATAGCTTCAAAAATAGCAATTTTTATTGTCATAATTATTCTGGTTTTGGCTGTATTTTGGGCATGGTATTCTTATATGCCACAAGTACAATTTAACCCAATAGGTGATTCTCAACAAAGCGTAAATACTCAAACCAACGCGCAAATATCGCCAACAGATAGCGCAGATTCTGCTTTAGAGAGCGATTTGTCTGCAGTTGATAACCAAATAAAAGATCTTGATACAGATTCTGCTACTTTAGACCAAAGTCTTAACCAATAAAAATATTATGAAAACCAAATTTAAAAAAATAAATTTAATTATTACAATTTGTGGTTTAGCCATTTTATTTGCAATTCCTGTTTTTGCACAAACTTCTGATGTTTCAACAATTATTAGCAAAGCAAACACAGAAATCAATCAAAGAATAACTAGTTTAAATGATTTAATTTCGCGAATTGGTTTAATGAAAAAACTTTCTGCCAGCCAGCAAGATAGTTTAACTTCGGCTGTGCAAAATGAAATTAATGATTTAATTTCTCTAAAAACCAAAATTAATGCCGACACAGATAAAGCAACTGCCAAAACCGATTATCAATCTATAACCAAGTCATACAGAGTTTATGCTTTAGTGCTTCCGCAGGTTAGAATAATGGCAGCTTCAGACAAAACTTTAACAATTGCAGATTCAATGAACGCGCTTGGCACAAAAGTTCAGTCGCGAATTTCTGCTTTGCCAGCAACAGATACAACAGAAATGAATCAATTATTTTCTGATTTTAACGCAAAAGTTAGCGATGCTATCTCGCAAGCAAATTCGGCAATTAGCGAAATATCTGCGCTTGTGCCAGACCAAGGAGAAGAATCAGTAAAACAATCAAACTCAAAAGCTTTAAAATCTGCAAGAACAAAAATAAAAACAGCAAATAGTGATTTGGTTGAAGCGCGCAAAGATTTAAAAAATATTATTGAAGATCTCAAAAATTCTCAAAAGCCTGCTCAATAATAATGGATTTTAAATACGTAAAAATTTTATCTCTGCCCTTTATACTTGCGGTTTTATTTGTAATACAAAACCAAGCATTTAATATATGGCTAAATATTTATTCTGGCAAATATTCTATTAGGTTATCTTTATCTGTTTTTGCTTTGGGAATTTTGTGTTATGGCCCATCTTTGTTTTTTAATAAAAAAAGATATAAATACATATATCTTTTTTTGGTTTCTTTTATAATATCTTTAATTTTTGCTTCGCAATTTTTATGGTATAGCTATTCGCAAAGTTTTTTACAGTTTTCGGCTATAAAATATGCAGGAGAAGCTGGCAGTATTACTGGCACAATAAAAACCTTACTTACTCCAAAATTATTTTTATTTCTTACTAATTTGTTAGTAGTTTTAGTTGCATTTATTTTAACATTTAGAAAAAAATATTCAGAATTTATTTTGTCACAAAAAGAAAAAATAGTTGTTGGTTTAATAATGGTAGCTATAATATTTTTGGGCTATCAATATCTTTTATTTACAGAAAAAAGAGAGTGGGGAAATACCAGCAGACTTTATACCAATGTTTATGATTTAAAATCATTAGTTGGAAAAATTGGCATTATAAATTTTTTTCTTGAAGACACGTCAAAATATGTTTTAAGAATAAATTTAGTTTCTGCAGCCGATAAAAGTTTTTTGCAAACATGGGCTGGCAATATTACGGCTTCAGTTACAAATAAAACATTAAAAACTCCAGAAAAAAAATATTTTGGGGCAGGAAAAGGCAAAAATTTGATAATTATTCAGGTAGAATCTTTGGAAAATGCAGTTATAAACAAAACAATTGACGGCCAAGAAATTACTCCAAATTTAAACAAATTAGCAAAAGAAGGATTATATTTTAACAATTATTACACGCAAATTAGCCAAGGAAACACAGCCGACGCCGAATTTTCTACAATGAATTCTTTATATCCTTTGCCCGACGACGTGGCTTTTATTAACTATGCCAAAAATACATATAACGCTTTGCCTCAGCTTTTGGTAAACAACGGCTACAAAACTTGTTCTATGCATGGAGATGTGCCAACATTTTGGAACAGATCAAATATGTATCCAAAATTAGGTTATCAAAAAGCATATGGTTTGGCCGATTATACTGTAACAAAATCTGTTGGGCAAGGTCCTTCTGATTTGGGCGACGAAGACTTATTTTTACAATCATTGCCAAAATTAGAAAGTTTTCAGCAACCATTTATGGCAACCTTAATGACAATGAGTTCTCATACGCCATTTATTTTACCCGAAGATTTGCAACAATTAAAAATTGCAAAAGAAACTAATTTAACAGAAACTCAGTGGGAATATATGCAAAGCATACATTACACAGACAAAGCAATTGGCGAATTTATAGACGGACTTAAAAAAGATGGTTTATACGACAATTCTTTAATTTTAATTTGGGGCGACCACGAAAGTTTTCAAAATATTTATTCTGTTTTGTCGCGCGAAAATTTAAATGCCGATGAAAAAACAGCTCAATTATATAAAAATTTAAATGTTGGGGTTGTAGATGGCGAAGATTGGAATGATAATGTTTTGCCAGCCCTGCAAAACAGCCAAGTGCCAATGATTTTATTGGCTAAAAATATAAACTTAAAAGGAGTAAATAGTCAGCCTGCCAGCCATATAGATGTTTATCCAACAATTACAAATCTTTTAGGAATTACAGCTCCCAAAACTATTTTGGGCCAAGATTTGTTAAATACAAAAACTCCGGTAGAAACTCATTTTAAATTTATTTCTGGCGGAATAGACACAATTTTAACAAATAATTTGGCATATCAAGCCGATAATGATGGAGCTTTTGAAAACGGCTCATGCCAATCTATGCCAAATAAAAAAACTTTGCCAATTTATGATTGCCAAACTTTGTACAACCAGCAATCAGATATAATTAAAGCCTCAAATATTATTATTAGAGGAAATTTATTAAAATCTTTCTCCGATAATATCAAATAAAAAATATTTAAAGCAAAAAAAGAGCCCGCATCTACAGGATGCGGGCCTGCTTTCGTCCAGAAGGAGCTGTGACGAAAGCTTTGGTTTGGGAGGGATTTTAGGCGCTCAGCTCGAGCGCCAAATTGAGCGGGAGATGGCACGCCTTTTGGCGTGCAACGATTCTTTCGGCACTTTTTTGCGCCAAACGGTACCAGTTGCCCTTGGGCGGTTTTTCGCCGAGAAGCTCGGCGAGAAACCGCGCCAGCGATTGCCAATTCATCCCCGCATAACACTGCGGAGGAATGATAATGGCGTCTTCTACCGGGAAAAAAACATCTTCGAGCTTTTTCCCAGTGATCACCATTGTACTTATGTACAGCTTGCCTTCGGCTCTCAATGGAGAGCCGTTCACGTCGGTCGTGTATCCCATACCGACAATAAATTCACCTCCACGTTTAAACAAGAATGTCGGCATGGTTATGCCTCCTTTGTTTTTTGACCGCCGTTATGGCTGGTCACATTTCAACGAGCTTACTTTAATATAATTAAAACTCTTTTATTTATGGATGTCAAGATTTGGGCTGGGGAAAACTTTTTGTTTGATTTATCTTTAAAAGTGCTAAAATATATTGTTGACCAATAATTATGATAAATAAAGGTATAGCAACATTTACTTTGGATTATGGAAAATGTCCAAAATGGTTATTTGACCGAATGGTTTTGTTATCCAAAAAAATGATTTATGCAATTATTGCAGAAGAAGGGGAGGATGAATTTATAAAAAGAATTTCAGATCCTGTTTGGTTTCAATCGTTGGGAACTGTTTTGGCTTTTGATTGGAATGCTTCTGGTTTAACCACTATATTAACGGCTGCATTAAAAGAAGCAATAAGAGGCAGTGAAAAAGATTTGGGAATTTTTATTTGTGGAGGCAAAGGGAAAACAAGCTTAAAAACTCCAGAACAAATTTTGAATTGGGCAGAAAAAATTGCGCTTCCTGAAGAATCTGCGAATGCTTTGGTTTATAATTCAAAAATGGCTGCAAAAGTAGATAGCTCATTAGTTCAAGATGGATTTGATATTTATCATCACACTTTTTTCTTTTCAAGAAATGGCGCGTGGACAGTTGTTCAGCAAGGAATGAATATAAAAGAACAGTCTGCGCGCAGATATCATTGGTATTCTAAAGATTTAAAAGATTTAATTGAAGAACCGCATTCTGGAATTTCAAGCCAAGTAAAAATAAAAGAAGTTTTGAATATGACGGCAAATAAAAGCAAACAGAACAGGGGATTGAGTACAGAATTGGTTTCGCAAAGTTTTAATACTTTAATGAAAGATATTACTTTGTTAAGAAAGTATTATACGCCTTTATCTCAAACCGCAACTTTGGCAAATGGCAAAGAGCAATTAACTTTATTAAATTTGGAAAATAAAGAATTTAATTGGCATCCTGTGGTAACAGAAGATTTTTCAAAATCAAAATATTTAGAGAAAATTTTATGGCGTTTGTGCGACCAACAACCAGAAAATTATGAAAAATTGTTGGCCACACCGGGTGTGGGCCCAAAAACGATTAGGGCCTTGGCTCTGGTATCAGAGGTGATTTATGGGGCTAAGCCCAGCTACGAAGATCCAGCGCGCTATTCCTTTGCCCACGGAGGCAAAGATGCCACTCCATACCCAGTAGACACAAAAACCTACGACCAAACCATAGACTTGCTACGTAGTAAATAAATAGCTATTTAGGACAATAAACCTTGACAATATTTATATAAAATTGTAATATATAATAAAAATAATAAAACTACTATGAAAAGTGTTTATAAATTTAGTTTTTTAATAGTAATTTCTTTAATACTTGCCTCAACTGGCAGTGCTGTTTTAGCTTCTACAACAGCCAGCGCAGGCCCAGATTTATACTTAAGCCCTTGGAGCACTGGTACTTTGCAAGGTTCTGGATATGATGATAATGGATATTCAATGAAATATCGCTGGACATGTAATGGCGGAATTTTAGCAGATAATAGTATTCTTCAACCAGAATTCACAGCTCCAACTAAAGATTTAACTTCTTATGTATGCACCTTAACTGTTACCGATGATTATAGCGGTTCAAGCTCTGACAGCGCAGTAATTTATGTAAATAGCAATAATAATTCTTCTATTAATGGTTATTCTAATAATTATTTAACTGCAACAAAACAAGTAATAAATCTTACTACTGGAAATTTAAATTGGACAACAGCTACAAACGCCAGCCCAAATAATATTTTAGAGTTTAAAACAACTTTACAGGCAAATAATCAAACCTTGAATAACGTTGCGGTAAAAGACGCTTTTCCAACTGGCACAGCTTATTTGGGAAGTTTATCGGTAAATACAAATTATTCTGGAGACCCTGTTTCTGGAATAACTATTCCTACAATTTCTGCTGGCCAAACAGTTACAATAACTTATCAAGTGCAAGTATCTAGCGATAACAGTTTTAGCCTTGGATCAACAACAATTTCTAACAGCTCAATAATTACAAGCAATAACGCAGGAACACAAACTACAACCACAACAATTACTGTAAACAAATCATTGGTATATGGAGCTTCTTATGTCTCTACAGGATTAACAAACTATTTATTTACAGATTCATTCTTTTTACCATTATTAATTTTGCTTGCAGGATTATGGTTTTATAAATCAGGAGAATTTTATATCTGGCAAAACAAAATAAAAGCCAAATTTAAAAAATAATTATAAATATCAAAAGAGGGGACTAACCCCTCTTTTTTGTTGCGCTAAAATTTGTTAATATATTTTAATGGCAATAGATTTATCAAAATTGAATGATGAGCAAAAGGAAGCGGTGCTTTATAAAGAAGGACCACTTTTAATTGTGGCTGGGGCGGGAACTGGGAAAACAACTGTTATTACACGGCGAATTGTTAATTTAATTGAAAATAATTTGGCAAAACCAGAAGAAATTTTAGCTGTTACATTTACAGAAAAGGCTGCTTTTGAAATGGAAGAAAGAGTTGATAAGCTTTTAGATTTTGGTTATGTAGATTTATGGATTTCAACTTTTCATTCATTTTGCGAAAAAGTTTTGCGTGAAAATGGTTTAGATATTGGGCTTGCGCCAGATTTTAAAATTTTAGATAATACCGCAGGTTGGCTTTTGGCAAGACAAAATTTAGATAAATTTGATTTAAATTATTATAAAGCTTTGGGAAATCCTACAAAATTTATACAAGCTTTAATAAATCATTTTTCTCATTGCAAAGACCAAGAAATCTATCCCGAAAATTATTTAGAGCATGCCGACACTTTAAAAACAACCGACAACGGCAAAGAAGACCAAGAGACAGAACGCATAATGGAAGTTGCAAATGCGTATCACGTTTATCAGAAAATTTTGTTGGACAACAGCGCGCTTGATTTTGGCGACTTAATAAATTATTGTTTAAAACTTTTTAAAAAACGACCTTTAATTCTGCAAAAATACAGAGAAAAATTTAAATATGTTTTAGTTGATGAATTTCAAGACACAAACTGGGCTCAATACGAATTAATAAAATTAATTGCCAGCCCGGCCAACAATTTAACAGTTTGCGCAGACGACGACCAAGCAATTTATCAATGGCGGGGCGCTAGTTTTTCAAGGCTTGAAGAATTTAGCAATGATTTTCCTGCAGCTAAAAAAGTTTCTTTGATTACAAATTATAGATCTTCGCAAAATATTTTAGACCAGTCATATAATTTTATAAAACAAAACGACCCAGACAGATTAGAATTTAGAATAAAAATAAACAAAAAGCTCGAAGCCTCGCCACAGGCGGGTGTTGGTGTTATAGAACATATTCATGCCAAAAATTTGGATCAAGAAGTTGGGCAAACTTTAAAAAAGATTTTAGAAATTTTAAAAAACGACACAGAGGCAAACTATAATGACTTTGCAATTTTGGTAAGGGCAAATGATTCTGCAATTCCGTTTATTAAAGCATTAGAAAGAGCCAATTTGCCTTATCAATTTTTGGCTTCACGCGGGTTATATTCAAAACCTGTAATTTTAGACATAATTGCTTATTTTAAATTATTAGATAATTATCACGAAGGCACAGCAGTTTACAGAATTTTGAATTTGCCATTTTTGGAAATTGCAGAATCAGACATTGCAACAGTTACTCAATTTTGCAGAAGAAAAACAATTTCACTTTTTGACGCGCTAAACGAATTAACAATAATTCCAGGAATTTCTTTAAAAACTCAAGAAAAAGTTGTATTTGTTTTGAGTTTAATCAAAAAACACAGTGAAATGGCTCGCATAAAAAGTGTTGTGGAAGTTTTTATTGCTTTTTTTTGGGATTCTGGTTATCAAAAATATATTTTAGACGATAAAGAAAAAACCGACTTGGTTGAACAATTCTATAAAAAATTAAAGCAATTTGATGAGACAAGCGTTGAGCCGACCCTGAAAAACTTTATGGAAGAAATGAATTTGGAATTGGAATCTGGCGAGGAAGGAAAATTAGAGTTTGACCCAGAACTTGGCCCAGATATGATAAAAGTAATGACAATTCACGGAGCCAAAGGTTTAGAATTTAAATATGTATTTTTGGCAAATATGGTTGACCGCAGGTTTCCAACAGACCAAAGAAAAGACCCAATTGAGCTTCCAGAAGCCCTAATAAAAGACATAAAACCCACTGGAGACGTTCATTTGCAAGAAGAACGAAGATTATGCTATGTTGCTATGACTCGTGCTAAAAAAGGCCTGTTTTTTACGTCTGCCGAAGATTATGGAGGTCAAAGAAAGAAAAAATTATCTAGATTTTTAGCTGAAATGGGTTATAAAGCAGACGACAAAGAAATAGAAAAAACAAAAACAGGATTATTGGCAGACCTGCCTGCGCAGGCAGGAAAAACAAATCCGATAGACAGATTAAAAAATAAAATACAACCACAATATTTGCCAGAACATTTTTCTTATTCGCAATTGGCTGCTTTTGAAAAATGTCCTTTGCAATATAAATTTGGTTTTATTTTAAAAGTTCCAACTCGGGGCAAAGCAGTTTTTTCTTTTGGTAAAACAATGCACAATACTTTGGATGCGTTTTTAAAATGGGCAAATGATGATAAAAAACCAACACAAGAAAGTTTATTTGCAACAGATGGCAAGGTTGAGATTAGAAACAAAACCACAAAAAAAGTTATTGCAAAAGATAAAAACGGAGATTTTAAAAAATTAGAAGAATTATTTCAAGAAAATTGGATTGACGAATGGTATGATTCAAAAGCAGAAAAAGAAGCTTATTATAAAAACGGCAAAAGAATTATAAAAGAATTTTACGAACAATTTGCCAAAAACCCGCCAAAAATATTAAAAATCAACGGAAATTCGGCCTTAGAAATGCCATTTAACTTAAAAATTGGCGGATATACTTTGTACGGAGTAATAGATAGAATAGACGAATTAGAAGGCAGTTTTTCGACAAGCTCAGAACGATTATGTTCCATAATCGATTATAAGACAGGGCAGTCAAAAGATAAGTTAGACGCCGACGCAAAAGAACAGCTTTTAATTTACCAAATTGCAGCGCAAGAAGTTTTGCATTTAAAACCAAAACAACTAGCTTATTATTATTTAGATGATGGAAAAATTGCATCATTTTTGGGTTCGGAAATTGATTTGGAAAACCAAAAAGCAAAAATTATTGAAGAAATAGAAAAAATAAAAAATTCCGAGTTTGACCCAACCCCCGGCTGGCAATGCCAATACTGCGACTTCAAAGACATCTGCGACCACGCCCAAAGATAATTTTTTGTAAAAAAAGAAGACCCTTTATTTTACTTTCCGGGTCTTTTGTTTTGGAAATCTACGTTTGATTGCGATGGTTTTCAACACCTTTATTGAAGGCTTCTGTTAACTCTCTGCCCTCATCGGTGTTTACGTTGTGCCAATGCACATCGGATGGACCTTTGTTCAAGATATGACTGATGCTGGCAAGCGACCATCCTAGCTCATCATCTTTCTTTGCCCACTGCTCGCCTTCGTTGTGAGCTCGTTGCAATTCTTCCGATGTTGCCATAATCTGACTCCTTTTCTAGGTCATTAAATTGTGTAAGACCTAATAGGATATTAGTATATTATTTTATATCTGTCAAGTTTTTAAATATTATTTGCAATCAGAGTGAAGTGGAGTTAAAATGCATAAATACATAAATGTATAAATAGTTTTATTGTGCGACAGAATTAAACCCGCATAACCGACAAAATTAGTCGGTTATGCACAAAAAAAGTTAAATTTAAAAAACAAAAAAATATGACAGAAGTAATTAATTTTGATGATTTTGCAAAAGTAGAAATTCGAATTGGAAAAATAATTTCAGCAGAAAAAGTTGAAAATTCTGACAAACTTCTAAAGCTAGAAGTTAATTTTGGAACTATACAAGTTGAATTTGAAAAAGATGGGGTAGTGCAGGGTGAAACAAAACAAATAACCCGCCAAATTATAGCTGGGATAGCCAAATATTACGAGCCAGAAGCCTTAATTGGCAAAGAATGCCCCTTTGTTTACAACCTAGCCCCACGCAAGCTAGCAGGCCTAGAAAGCCAAGGAATGATCCTGTGCCCCAGCCACGATGGCAAACCCGTCCTATTGCACCCCGACCAAGAAGTCTCCCCAGGAAGCTTAATAAAATAAAAAAAATATGGTACAAGATAAATAT
>Ga0224525_1000429_pt1 | contig 19454 bp, 20 predicted proteins | sample CFST100metaG_FD_179874 | JGI IMG/M metagenome (GOLD analysis project Ga0224525, IMG submission 179874) | Peat soil microbial communities from Stordalen Mire, Sweden - C.F.S.T100 | ecosystem: Environmental > Terrestrial > Soil > Wetlands > Peat | place: Sweden: Norrbotten County, Stordalen Mire...
TCGAATGGGGACTGAAACGGCGAATGCGGCGGGAAGCTCGGGAGAGGGTGGGCGGCAGCGCTCTCAAGGGAACGGCTATCCGCCCGGCGCGGCGCAGCTTCAGGCGCTCACTCCGGAGCAGGAGCAGGTGCTGCTCGATCACCTGCCGATGGTGCGTTTTCTGGCTCGCCGCATCCATGAGCGGCTGCCCCAGCATGTGGACATCGAGGATCTGGTCTCAGCCGGGGTGGTGGGTCTGATGGACGCGTTTTCCAAGTTCAATCCGGCCAAGAAGGTGCAGTTCCGCAGCTATGCGCAGTTCCGCATCCGGGGGGCGATTCTGGACAGTCTGCGCACGCTCGATTGGAGCCCGCGCGAGCTGCGCCGCAAGGGCCGCGCGGTCGAAGAGGCCATCCGGGTGGTGACGGCCCGTCTGGGCCATGCGCCGAATGAGGCTGAGGTGGCCGCGGAGATGGGGATGGGCCTGGAGGAGTATCAGCAACTGCTGGGCGATCTGAAGGGCCTGGAAATCGGCACCTTGCATATTGAGCACAATGAGGGCTCGGGCGAGGAGGAACTGGCCTATGTGCCGGGCCGTCCCGAGGAAGATCCGCTTTTCTGCTGCCTGCGCAAGGAGCTTGTGGACCGGCTGGCCGGGGCCATTCAGAATCTGCCCGACCGGGAGCGGCTGGTGATGAGCCTCTACTACTACGAGGAGATGACCATGCGCGAGATCGGGCTGGCGCTGGGGGTGGTCGAGTCGCGCGTTTCGCAGGTGCATGCCTCGGCGGTGGTGCATCTCAGGGTCGCGCTGAAGGATTTGGCGGCGCGTGGAGTCTTTGAGAAGCCGCGGCGGCCCCGCAAGCCGGTTGGAGTGGCGCGTCATTGAGCGGCAGGGCAATCAAGAATCAGAGGCAGGGGATAGCGAATGACGGAAAAAACACTCAAGCAGGATGAGATTGACGCCCTGTTTCAGGCGGCGCGCAGCGCGACGCCCGAGGCTCAGAAGTCCGGGGTGCGGGCCCGCGTCGTGCCTTACAACTTCTCTTCGGCGGGGCAGATTTCGACCGAGCAGTTGCGCGCCATCAGCATGTTGAACGATCTGTTTGCCCGCAATTTGACTCATAACATGGCCGCCTGGCTGCGCACCCGCTTTCAGGTCAACCTGGTCTCGGCCGAGCAGATTCCCTTCAACGAATTCCTGCTGCGCATTCCCGAGATCAGTTATGTGGCTTCGGTGTGCCTGGAGCCGCTGGGCGCGGTGGCGGTTCTGCAACTGGATTTGGCCCTGGCGCCTCCCATCATTGATCTGCTGCTCGGAGGCGAGGGCCGGGACGGCCCTCTGCGGGAGCTGACCGACATTGAGGAGGCGATCCTGGGTTCGGTCGTTGAAGTCATCTGCCGCGAGCTGACGGCGGCCTGGCAGTCGGTGGGGCTGAGCTTCAACTTCGAGCGCCGCCAGATGCAGACCCAGGCGGCGCGCATCATGCCGGTCACCGAGAAGACGCTCTGCCTGAGCTTTGAGATTCGCATGCCGAACAGCTCGGGACTGCTGAATCTGGCCTTTCCGGCGGTTGTTTCCAATACCATTCTGCGCCGCTTGACCTCGGACTGGGCCAGCCGGTTGCATGCCGGCGAAAGCCGGGCGCGGATGGCGGTTGTGGCGCGCCGCATTCGCTTTGGCGGTTGCCTACAGTGCGTCTGGCGGCCAGCGTCATTGAAAACCTGAAGCCGGGCGCGGTTCTGCGGTTGAATCTGGCCGCCAACACCCTGCCTGAATGGCGGGTTGGCGGCCAGACGCTGGCCGCGGCGCAGGCCATTCGCCAGGGAGCGCACCGCGCCGCCAGAATCGAGCGGCGAGTTCCGGAGGTTGAACCATGAAGAGCTATCTTGAGTGCTGGATTGGGGTTGCGGCCACGCTATTTTCTCAAGCTTTGGCCGGAGAACCCAAGCTGGAGGAGTCGCTGCCCAAACCCATGGGGCCGGGCGCCTTCGGCTTTGCCGCCACCATTGAGGGGGACGAGGAGGGCCGTTTCTCCGTGATCCTCGACCCCGCCGTTCTGGAGTCGCCGCTGGTGGGCGAGGGCGTGGACCAGAAGGCCGGATGGAGCGAGATTCTGAAAGAGGCGGCCGACGCGGCGGCTGGGGAGCTGCTGGCCAAAACGGGCAAAAAATGCCGCGTCGGGAAGTTCGAGGAGATTGCTGGGGAGAGCAAGGTCTCCTGCTCCTTCCAGTTGAAGTCCGGTGAGCGCGCTTGGACCGTTCTGGTGCGCGATGAAGTGCGGGCTCCCAAGTTGACGCCGCCGCCGGCCGTCAGCCCGCGCGCCCCCCAACCCGCGCCGCCGCCGGCGAAGCTTCCGGTTCTCAGCGCGGGGCTTGAGCTACTGCTCGATGTTGAGCTTGAGGCCGCGCTGCGCTTTGGCTGCAAGGAGTTGCCTCTGGGCGAGATTCTCGACCTCGGTCCCGGAGATGTGGTGCAACTGGATCGCAATGTGGTCGACCCGGTGGACCTGATTGTCGGCGATAAGATTGTGGCTCGTGGCGAAGTGGTGCTGGTGGATGGCAACTTCGGCCTGCGGGTGACCGAGGTAGCCGCGCCCAAGAAGCGGTTGGAGAGCATTCGATGCCTGTTCTAAGCCGAAAAACTGAAAGAACGGGCCGGGGCGGAACAGCGCTGATCGAGGCGCTTCTGCCCCAGCCGCCAAAGGGAGAATTCGGGCGCGCGCGGGGCGGCCTCTTTGAAACCTGCGCCAATCCCGGCTGTGAGTCCGGCTGGCTGCACCTTTGGCGCAGCCGGCAGGCGCCGGTCTTCGAGGGCGGATGGAACTGTTCGCCGGCTTGTACGGAGGCGCGGGTCGCCGCGGCGGTTGGCCGCGAGTTGGAGGGCAAGGGCGCGGCGCAGGAAAACTACCGGCATCGCATCCCGCTGGGCCTCGTGATGCTTGAGCAGGGATGGATCACCAGCGGCCAGTTGCGCCAGGCCCTGGATGCGCAGAAGGCGGCTGGGGCTGGCCGGCTGGGCTACTGGCTGGTGCGCCAGCAGGGAGTCAGTGAGCAGTTGGTGACGCGGGCGCTCGGCCTGCAGTGGAGCTGCCCGGTGCTGCCCTTGGAGTTTCATGACGCCGAGGCGCTGACGGCGCTGGCACCCCGGCTGTTTGTGGACGCCTTCGGCGCGCTTCCCCTGCGGGTGGCCGCGGGCCGGCTTCTTTATCTGGGATTTGAAGACCGTCTGGACCCGGTTCTGGCCCTGGCCATCGAGCGGATGAGCGGCCTGCGCGTGGAGTGTGGACTGGTGGCGGAGTCGCAGTTCGGCCCGGCGCACGCCCGCATGTTGAAGGCGAAGTTTTCCCCCGTGGAACTGGTCGAGGCGGTTTCAGAGCAGACCGTGGCGCACATGCTCTCCAAATCCATTGAGCGGACGCGCCCGGTCGAGTCGCGGCTGGTTCGTGTGCATGACTGCCTGTGGCTGAGGATGTGGCGGCAGAGGCAGAGCGGAGCGGTGCCCGTGCAAGATTCGGTTGAGGATGTGATCTGCTCGGTGGGAGCGCAATAGAAATGCTCTATTTGGTACGGCCCGCGGAGGAAGAAGGGAAGGACTCTTTCTCAAGAATTATCCGGTAATGCCGATAGAAAAAAGAACAAAGGAGCGTGGGCATGAGTGAAGTTCGAGTCTTGATTGTCGATGATTCCACGGTGATGCGCAAAATTGTGGAACGCTCGCTGCGCCAGGCGGGACTGGAACCGCTGGTTGTCTTTGAAGCCGGCAATGGTGTCGAGGGATTGGAGCAGTTGAAAGCGCAACGGGTGGATCTGATTCTCACCGACATCAATATGCCTTTGATGGATGGGCTGGAGTTTCTGCGCCAGCTTCGGGCGCAGAATCTGGCTTCCGGCGTCCCGGTGGTGATGATTACCACCGAATCGAGTGAGGAGCATGTCAAAGATGCCATTCAATCCGGAGCGCAGGGCTATATCCGCAAGCCGTTTACCGCCGAGCAGGTGAAGGAGCGGGTATTGCCGCTGATTCATGCGGCCTGATCCACGGGGCATTCCTGCGTCGTTGAATGAAGATTGAGCAGCGAAACCAGAGTAGAAGTATCTCGAAAGCGCGTTCGCCAAGTGGCTTTTTCTTCATAAAAAGCCGCATTGAAGGCTACCAATGAGAATGTGTTTACGCTGGTTTCGCTTGAGCAGCCGCTATCGCGCGCGAACGAGGAGCGGCCGGAAGGAATGGAGCGTGCGATGGCGTTATCGTTGAGAAAGTCTCTGCATCTGGTTTCCGATCCCAAAAACCTGGATGCCAGCGTGGAAGAGGTCTTCCGTCTGATGCTGGGGGTCAACTGCCAGCTCGATCCAGGACCGGCTCCGGCCGCGGAGCCGGAATCGGTGACCGCGGTGGTGGGCTTTGGCGGGGTGCTGAGCGGCGCCTGTGTTCTGCATAGCAGTGGCACGGCGGCCAGAAAGATCGCCGCGCAGATGACGGGCATGGAGTTCGCTGAGGTGGACGATACCGTTCAGGACGGGATCGGCGAAGTCTGCAACATGCTGGCCGGAGCGTGGAAGAGCAAGGTGCCGAATCTCGCGGCCAACTGCGGGCTGTCGATTCCGACCGTCATTACCGGGCGGGATTACAACCTCCACGTCCAGGCTCCGGAGTTTCAACTGCACAGTATCTACCGGTTTGATGAGACCTGCTTTGAGGTCACCATCATCTGCGATGGCCTGCAGTAACGCGTGGCCAAACAAGATACGAAAGCAGGATGCGGAAAAACTCAATGTTTTGAAGGGGTACGACTGAAGTCGTGCCCTGACGCTTTGTGCTTCTCCGAAGGACTTTTCCTGAAACCTCTAAGGCCCCGTTTTTTGTGATCGCCACTCCATATCGATGACGAAGCAACTCTAAATTTTCTCCAATCTATTTTTCTCTCTATTCGGTCCTTCATCTGCAATACCTCTCAGTGAGCCAGGAGGGGCTGACGCGATGGATAGTGGATATTATGCTGCGGTGACTGGACTGATGGCGCGCACGCAGGCTCTGGACATTGCGGCCACCAATTTGGCCAATGCCGGGACGCCCGGCTACCGGGCCGAGCAGGAGTACTTCCGCTCGGTGCTGTTGGGACCCGAGGCCGCGGACTCGCAGTTGGGGCAGACGGTCAACAATTATGGCGTGCTGGGCGGCGACCAGATCAATCTGGCGCAGGGCGCGCTTCAGCAGACCAATAATCCGCTGGATTTGGCCATCGAGGGAGAAGGCTTTTTCATGGTGCAGACGCCCAACGGTCCGCGCTATACCCGCGATGGCGGCTTCCATCGCACGGCGGCCGGACAGTTGGTGACGGCGTCAGGCGATCCGGTGCTTTCGGCGAATGGACAACTGATTCCCATTCCACCGGGCGAGGTATCGGTAGGCGCCGATGGCTCGGTCTCGGTCGCGGGCGGCGTGGTGGCAACCGTTGGGGTTTTTACCTTTCCGGCGGGAGAGCGGATGACTCCGGAGGGGACGAACCGGTATATCGGGCCGAAGGGTGTGAAGCCCGTGCTCAGCAAAAAGGCCGTGATTCACCAGGGCGCCATCGAGAGTGCCAATCAAAGCGCGATTACGGGGACAATGAAACTCATTCTGGTGCAGCGCGAGGCAGAGATGATGCAGCGGGCGCTCACCGTCTTCAACACCGAGTTCAACAAGATTGCCACCGAGGATTTGCCGAAGGTGTGAGGGGCAGTGAACAGCAGACAGCGAATAGTTAACTGCCAACAGTAAAGAGCCGTTGGCGGTCAGAAAAAGCAGGTTACTTAACGAAGGTCAAGATTCAATCGGCAATTCGGCTATTAGAAAACTGAAGGCCGTTTGCCGCAACCGAGAACTGATAGCTGATAGCTGTCTGCTGTTAGCTGGCGACTGAAAGGAGCCAAAATGATTCGAGCCTTGTATACGGCGGCCAGCGGCATGAGCGCGCAGCAGTTGAATCTGGACACCATTGCCAACAACCTGGCCAACTCGTCAACGACGGGATTCCGGCAGTTGCGGCTACAGTTTCAGGACATGATTTACCAGAACATGGTGACGCCGGGAGCGGCGCAGAGCCAGTCGACGGTTTCGGCGGGCTTGCAGGTCGGGCTGGGCACCAAATCGGTGGCCACCGAGGTTATCAATACCCAGGGGTCGCCGAACGAGACCAGCAATCAATATGACCTGATGATCGAGGGTAGCGGCTTCTTTCAGGTGCAGATGCCGGACGGAAGCATTGCCTACACCCGCGCCGGCCAGTTTCACTTGAACAGCGAGGGCACCATGGTGACCACGGATGGTGATTCGCTGATTCCGACGATTACGGTTCCCTCCAATGCGACAAAGGTCACAATCACCCCGTATGGAGTGGTGAATGCGACATTGTCAGGGCAGACGAATCCCTCGCAACTGGGCCAGCTTCAGTTGGCCACCTTTCCCAACGCGGGAGGGCTGGAACAGGTGGGTTCGAATCTGCTGCGGCAAACGCTCAGCTCGGGCGATCCGGTGCTGGGCAACCCAGGTGGCACTGAGGGCTTGGGCACGCTGGAGCAGGGGTATCTGGAGGACTCGAATGTGGATATTGTCACCATGTTTGTGCAGATGGTGCTGGCGCAGCGGGCCTACGAATCAAACTCCAAGGTCATCAAGGCCGCCGACGATATGTATTCGCAGGCCAACAATATGACCAAATAAGAGATTTTTCACGATTTCCGCAAGGCGGCATCGCGGTCATTCAACTTGGCCGCAAAACAGAAACGCGGTAAGGGCGGGGCATTGAACGGGAAGAGCGGAATGAGAATGAGGCGGAAGAAAACGGAACGGGCGGTGGCGTGGGGCCTGTTGGTTCTCGGAGCGGCGCTTGCTGCTAGCGCCCAGCGTCTAGGCGCGTCCGGCGGAGCCAATCCATCCGCGCGGCTTCTGCATCCCTCGTCCGCGCCGGATGCGTCCGTGGCGCGCGGTGAGGTGATTCGCGAGATCGACGATCCGCACACCGGGGCGCGCTGGCTGCTCATGCGCAATGAAGAGCATCCGGGCGGGCCGGGCCGTCTGGTGCTGGTGGGGATGGATGGCGATGAATCCCGAGGCGCGTCGCGGCAAACCGAGGCGGAGGAAGCCCGCTTGCATCCGGTAATTCGCACTGGTGACCGGCTGGTCGTTGAAGAGCACACGGCGCGGGTTGATGCGGCGCTGGAGGCGCGCGCTCTCGGCCCGGCCGCTTCCGGAGGCGGGCTTAATGCGCGCTTGGTGATAGGTGGACGGGTGGTGCGGGCCGTAGCACTCGGGCCGGGCCGCGCGGCCTTTCTGCCGGAGACGGAGGCGCGGTGATGAGAGCAAAATGGTTCAAAGCCGCTGGCCTTTGCGGGGCGATGGCGCTCGTGGGAACGCAGCTTTGCTCTGCGGAGACAGTGACGCCGGCGCCCAGGCCAACGCCGCCGGAGATGGCTCTGCACGCCTACGTCGAGCGGGTGCGGGCGCAGCAGGCGGCCGAGGTGCGGACGTCGGGTTCGATCTGGAGCGCGGAGGGCCGTCTGGTGCGGCTGGGAACTGACGCCAAGGCCTTCCGCCTGCACGACGTGGTTTCCGTGGTGGTTTCCGAGAGCCTGGCGGCCTCGACCGACGGGCAGGTGAAGAACTCCCGCTCCTCGAACGCCAGTTCTGGGTTGACGGCTCTCTTCGGCAAGCTGAAAACCGCGAACAATCTACAGAATCTGGCCGGACAGACCTCGTCGTCGGGGCTGACGGCGCAGGGACAGAGCACGACCAACTCCAGTTTGGCGACGACCTTCGGCGCGGAAGTGGTGGACGTGCTGCCGAATGGAATGCTGGTGGTGCAGGCCACGCGCCAGTTGACCTTCTCGCAGCAGACGCAGCTGATAAGGCTGCGGGGCCTCGTGCGCCCGGAGGACGTCAGCGCGCAGAACGAGGTCGAGTCGACGGCCATGACCGATCTGGAATTGGAAGTAACGGGCAAGGGCATCGTGAACGATTCCACCTACCGGCAGAATCCGCTGGTGCGCTTCCTTCAGAAGCTGGTGGTGTTTTAGAAGCAGGGAACAGGGACTTAGGATGCAATTGTCAATGCGAGCAGGAAACCAGAAAACGGCGGGAGGCGCGTGGGGCGGAAGCCTTTGGGGATGGCTGGCGCTGGCCGCGGCGTTGCTGCTGGCTTCAATGCTGGCTTACGCCGAGGATGTGGGGCATTTAACGCGAATCAAGGATGTAGCGACCATTGAGGGAATCCGCGACAACCAACTGGTGGGCTACGGCCTGGTGGTGGGGCTGCACGGTACGGGAGATAGTTCGCAGACCGTCTTTCCGGCGCAAACGCTGATTTCGGCTCTGGAGCGGATGGGCATCACGGTTCCGCAGACCGGGTCGAACAGCGCCAGCAACATGCAGGTGAAGAACATGGCCGCGGTTTTCGTGGTGGCGACCTTGCCGCCCTTCAGCCGTCCCGGCTATAAGGTGGACGTTACGGTTTCATCGGCCGGCGATGCGCGCTCGCTTGAGGGCGGGGTTCTGCTGATGACGCCGCTCTACGGACCGGACGGGCAGATCTACGCCCAGGCGCAGGGCTCGCTGGTGCTGGGTGGCTACATGGCTTCGGGCGGGAGCAATACCAAGCTCTCAAACCATCCGACCACGGCGCGGATTCCCGGCGGAGGGCTGGTGGAGCGGCTCGTGCCCTTTGACCTGAAACAGATGCACACGGTCAGCGTGGTCTTGAACGACGCCGATTTTCATACCGCCGGGCGGATGGCCGCGGCCATCGACCGGGAACTGGGCGTGGGGCGAGCGCACGCCGTCGATAGCCGGAGGGTGGAGATTGTGGCCGCTCCGGGCGAGGACATCGCGGCGCTGCTGGACAGGGTGGAAGCGCTGGAGATTGATGTTTATCCGCGGGCGCGGGTGGTGGTGAACGAGCGCACCGGAACGGTCGTCATCGGCGGAACAGTCCGCCTGCAGCCGGTTTCCATTCTGCATGGAGGTTTGAGCGTCAATGTCATCTCCGTCAATGAAATTTCGCAGCCCAGCGCCTATTCCCAGGGCACGACGCAGGTGGTTCAGCAGACCAGTGTGCAGGCCCAGGATAAGCCGGTGAACCGCATCGACCTGAAAGAAGGGGCGACGGTCGAGGATTTGGTACAGGAATTGCAACGCACTGGAGCGGGTGCGCGGGATGTGATTTCCATTCTGCAAGCCATGAAGGAGGCCGGCGCTCTGGAGGCCGACCTGGAGGTGCTCTAATGCTATCGATTGCAGGGACGGCGATGGCCGGAAATGCGGAGGCCACGCCGCAGCCCCGGCTGGTTCATGCGGCGCATGAGTTTGAGGCGCAGATGATGCAGGAGCTGTTGAAGCCGATGACCAGTAGCGATGGGCTTGATGGGGAGGACGATGACACGGCTTCCGGCTCGGGTACGGCTCTGGGAAATTTCGCCGTAGAGGCGCTGGGGCAGGGACTGAGCGAACGGGGAGGCTTTGGGATTGCCACCAGTATTGTGCGGGAGCTTTCCGCTTCGAGTAACAAATCGGGAAGCGGAGAGTAACCGGAAGCGTAAATGGGAATACCGTAATCTAATTGCTCAAATGACTAGAGTGATTAGCAAATCCGCCGATGCAACGAATAAGGAGTAACGTTTATGGACGTTAGTAGTAGTTTGGAAGGTTTGAAGTCGCTTATAGGGACGGAGGCCGCGGCCACGGTTGGCGCGCAACAGGCGAAGGGCAGCTCAACGGCGGTCGCCGGCGAGATCGGGAGCGATCAGGCGACCGTGAGCAGCGCGGGCAGTGAGATATCCCAGATGGCGGACAACTCCGATGTGCGCACGGACAAGGTTGCCGGGATTCAGGCGGCGCTGACGTCGGGAAGCTACGATGTGCCGGCGTCGGCGGTGGCCTCCAAGGTGGTGGATTCGATGCTGGGCAACCAATCGTAATTCGCGATTGAATCACGCGCGGACGGATGGGCGTGAGAAGCTGTCCGGCAGGGGAGGGAAGAAGTGATGGCATTGCAGGAGCCTGAAGAGCGCTGGAAATATCCGCAGTTGATTGCGCTGGTGACGGAGGCTTCGCGGTCGCTGGCGCATCTGGATGCGGAGCGGCTGGAGGAGTTGGCGTTCTGCTGCCAGGCCTTGAACCGCGATCTGGCGCAGGCGGATGGGCGAAGGCGCGCGGCGCTGGCTGTCGAGGCCAGGGAGGCCATGGGCGATATGGCGGTTTTCACCCGGGTGCTGGAGGCTACGCGGGCCAACCTGAACGTGATGAACCGCCTGAGGAAGCTGCGCGCAATTGAATTGGAATACCGCGCTGGCCGGCTGGAATATGGCGTGCCGCAAGCGCAGGGATGGCGACATACGGGGAGCAGACATGGGGACAATTAGTTCCGCACTCAGCATCATCTCAGAGGCTCTGGATGCCGATCAGGAAGCTCTGAATATCGTTTCCAACAACGTGGCCAACGCCAGCACTACCGGCTACACCGAGGAGACTTCCAACTGGGAGGAAAACTCGTCGGTGACGATCAACGGCGTTTCGGTCGGGCAGGGAGTCACGAATACGGGCGCCACCTCGGTGCGGGACAAGGTGCTGAACGAGCGGCGGGATCAGCAGCAGCAACTGGCTTCGGCCTCCAGCACGCGGTTGACGGCGCTCGATTCGGTTCAGTCCTTGTTTACGGTGGCTTCGTCGACGACGACCACTGGCGACATTGGCAACGACATTACCAGTTTTTACAATACGTTTTCAAAGCTGGAGGCCACTCCGACCAATACCTCTGATCGAGAGGCGGTGCTGTCGGCGGCGAAGACTCTGGCGGCCGACATCTCTGGCGCGGCCAGCAGCCTGGAATCGCAAAAGTCGTCTCAGGATGAGTCGGCGGCTGGCGTGACCAGTCAGGTGAATGCGCTGACCAAGTCGATTGCCCAACTGAATCAGCAGATCATGACGACCTCGCCCGACTCCGATGCGGGCACCCTGGAGGACCAGCGCGAGGCGGATGTCAACGCGCTTTCAAAGCTGGTGGGCATCAATCAGATCACGACGGAAAACAACGGGCTTGCGATTACCACGACCTCCGGTGCGCTGTTGGTTTCGGAAGGCACCAGCGTTGATATAACGAACGGCACGGTGGACGGTGAAACGCACTTTTTTGCAGGAACGACGGATATTACTTCCGGGTTGACGACGGGCGGCGGAGAGCTGGGTGGTTACCTGACGGTACGGGACACCGATATTCCCAGCGCGCTCAGTTCGCTCGATACGCTGGCCTATGGCATCGAGACCTCGGTCAACGCCTTGAACAATGCGGGAACCGATGCAGACGGAACCGAAGGCACGGGAACGAATTCTTCCGGCACGACCGGCACGGGAACGAAAGCGCTCTATATCTTTACGCAGCCGACCGCTGTGGCGGATTCGGCGGCCAACATGAGCGTGGTGATGACCGATTCGAACCAGATCTCCGCCGCCAGCTTTTCGGAGGGGACCGGCGGCAGTTCGAATGCAACCGCCATGTATGAACTGGCCTCAACCACATCGACGGACCTGGACGGCGAGACGCCGAGCAACTACTATTCGAGCTTTGTTTCTTCGCTCGGCTCGACCGTCTCGGAAGTTTCCACGGAGAGCACGACGCAGACGGCCTCGGTGACGCAACTGACATCGGAGATTAATTCGCTTTCCGGTGTCAATCTGAACGACGAAGCATCTTCGTTGACCACGATCGAACGCAGTTATGAAGCGGCTTCCAAGGTGTTTACAATCTTGGACACGGTCATGGCCTCGGTGCTTAACCTGGGAGAAGCGACGACCGTTTCCTAGAGCGGAACCACAGTAACGGTGTCCTGTCGAGATTTGTGACGGGTTGCCGCTCCCTGATGGTCGCGTCAACTGGAGAGCAGTGGCTTCGGGATATAGCAACTGTGGTTCCGCTCTAGAGCAGTTTGCGAATCGATGTAGACCGAAACCAATACGGTTGAGTGGCTTTTTCCTCAACGGGGTCCCCACGGACTGGCTTTTGTTCGTGGGGCGGAAGAAAAAGCCACATTGCACATCGCTCAATAATTTACGCAATTTCGCAAACTGCTCTAATGTGATCGGAAAAGTTTTGTTGCGGGCGCGCGCTGTGCGCGAATGGTTGAATCAAGGTGGAGGAAAGCGATGCGGGTGGATCCCTATTACGTTAACAATCTGGTGACTTCGCTCGACAACGTCACCGGCAGCGTGGATCAGTTGACTTCCGAGATGTCGAGCGGTGTCCGCGTGACTTCGCTGAGCGCGGATCCGGCGGCTGCGGGCGAGAATGTGGTTCTGCTCAATGAGATGCAGCGGGACGACTCTTTCACGACGACCGCCAGTTCGGTTACATGTCAGTTACAGGTGGCCGATTCAGCCTTGGGCAGCGTGGTGACCGAGCTGACTTCGGCGATTTCGAAGGCCACCAGCGCCAATAACGGCACCATGAATTCCAGCAATGTTAAGACTGTCGCCACGGAAATCTCTGGCATCCTCAACGAGGTGCTGTCGCTGGCCAATACGACGTATGAGGGCAGTTATATCTTTGGCGGCACTGACAGCACCACAACTCCTTTTACCCAGACGGCGGCCACATCGTCATCGTCGGGGACGACCACCTACAATGGCGACGACAATGTCAACTACCTGGAAACGCCTACGGGACAGAAGATTCAGTTGAATGTCTCCGGCAGCGATATTTTTCTTGGCAGCGGCACGAACAGTGTCTTTGCAGCCCTGAATTCCCTGGTCTCCGATTATTCCAGCGGCACGGTCGATACCACCAAGGCCGTGAACGATACGACGGCCTTGAGCACGGCGCTGAATTATGTCTCACAGCAGCGCGTGACGATTGACAACTCTATGACCCAAATCACGGCCGCCTCCGATAGCGTAACCAATCAGGAAACACAATTGACTACAGCGCAGACGGACCTGATGCAGGCCGACACGGCGACCGTCTCCACGCAGCTTTCTCTGGCCGAATCGCAGCAGACGGCGCTGGAGGACGTGATCGCAGATGTGAATACGGCCTCCCATGACCTGTTCAGCAAGCTGTAGATCGGCGCAGTCTATGAAGCCCCTCGCTTTTTCGCCGGCTTCCAGAATCACAGACTCATCGAAGTCCAAGCGGCCCCAGAGGGCGCGGCGGCCATCCCCGGCACGATAAAATAACCTCATACAGATGACCCAACCTTCTCCAGTGCCGACCGACCAGGAAACCCGCATCGCGCGGGAGTCCGAATTGCGGGCCAAAAGCGATTCCCCAGGCAGCCCGGCTCCCATCATTCAAGTTCAGAACCTGGAAAAGACTTACTCGACCACCCGCGGCGCGCTCACGCTCTTCCAAGGCCTCAACTTTGAGGTTCAAGCCGGCGAAATGGTGGCCATCGTGGGCCAGTCCGGCGCGGGCAAAAGCACGCTGCTGCACATCCTGGGCGCTCTGGATGCGCCCACGGCGGGGACGGTTTGCTGCGTCTCGACCAACGTGGCCCAGCTTTCGGCGCGCGAGGCGGCGGCCTTTCGCAATCGCGAAATCGGCTACGTCTGGCAATTCCATTACCTGCTGCCGGAGTTTACGGCTCTGGAAAACGCCGCCATGCCGCTGATGGCTCGTGGCATGGCAAAGCCCGCGGCGCTGCTGACGGCGGCGAAATGGCTCAAAGAGGTTGGCCTGGAAGATCGCGGCGAGCATCGACCGGGAGAGCTGTCCGGCGGCGAACAGCAGCGCGTGGCGCTGGCCCGCGCGCTGGTCAACAATCCCCGCCTGCTGCTGGCCGACGAACCTACGGGCGACCTGGATCAGGCCACCGCCGCCCTTGTCTTCAATCTGGTTAAACGGCTGCACCAAAATCACCATCTAACCTCGATCCTGGTGACCCATAACCTTGACCTGGCCGCGCGATGTACACGAATCTTGCGTCTGGAGAGAGGCCGTCTGGCCGGGGTTATTGATCCGGCAAGAGAACAGTGACATCGCTTCCCACCCATTTCCGCAAAAAACGCGGAAATGGACGGGGCACCCTGCGATCTTGTGTCTTTCGATGTGGGATGTGGTTCTCACATCTGGCGCGATGAAACTGCGCCAGATGTGGGGCACCCGCACCCGCGATTCTGAAGTTGACGCAGGCAGGTGAACGGGAGAACCATTCTGGCGTATACTCCCCAAACGGAGCTGCAAGCCTGCCGGCGCGGCCAAAAAAAGCGCCCTTCCGGACGGTTTCTGAGTCTAATGAGTGATAATCCGGAGAACGGATGATTTTTTTATCTTTTCGGATGATGGAGACCGGTAAGATGAAAGTCGTTTCGGCAGCGTGACGCCGGGAGGCTTGCCGAAGAGGAACAGAGCGCGCGGGGTGGGCATTTTGTCCGGCCAGTTCAAGCCGATAGGCCCATCAGTTGATAGCCAGCACAAGGGGAGACCATCATGTTCGAACGCTATACGGAGAAGGCGCGGCGCGTCATCTTTTTCGCGCGATATGAGGCCAGCCAGTTCGGCTCGCCTTATATTGAAACCGAGCATCTGCTGCTGGGCCTGTTGCGCGAAGACAAGGCGTTGACCAACCGCTTCCTGCGCTCACACGCCTCGGTCGATTCGATTCGCAAGCAGATCGAGGCGCGCACGACTGTTCGGGAAAAGGTCTCCACCTCGGTGGACCTGCCGCTTTCCAATGAGTGCAAGCGGGTGCTGGCCTATGCGGCTGAAGAGGCGGAGAGCCTCGGCCACAAGCATATCGGCACTGAGCATCTGCTGCTCGGCCTGCTGCGCGAGGAAAAGTGCTTCGCCGCGGAGATTTTGCAGGAGCGCGGCCTGAAGCTGGCGCAGATTCGCGAGGAACTGGGCCGCGTCACCCAGGAAAAAGCTCCGCCGCAGCAGCGTCAGCATGACTCCAGCCTTCTGGCCGAGTTCAGTCGCGACCTGACCCAGGCGGCTATGGATGGGCAGCTTGACCCGCTGGTTGGCCGCGACGCCGAGCTGGAGCGCGTGATACAGATTCTCTGCCGCCGCACCAAAAACAATCCGGTTCTGATCGGTGAGCCCGGCGTCGGCAAGACGGCCATCGTCGAGGGCTTGGCGCAGCACATCGCCGACGGCGAGGTGCCCAGCTTCCTGGCGGAAAAACGCATTCTCGGCCTCGACCTCTCGCTGATCGTGGCCGGCACCAAGTACCGCGGCCAGTTTGAGGAGCGGCTCAAGACCATCATGAAAGAGCTGATGGAAAACCAGAATTCCATTGTCTTCATCGACGAGTTGCACACGCTGGTCGGCGCGGGTTCGGCCGAGGGATCGCTCGACGCGGCCAACATCCTCAAGCCGGCGCTCAGCCGCGGAGAAGTCCAGTGCATCGGCGCCACCACTCCGGCCGAGTACCGCAAGTCCATTGAGAAGGACCGCTCGCTCGAGCGTCGCTTCCAGGCTGTCAAGGTGCCGCCGCCCAGTGAGGCCGACGCCATCAAGATCATCCACGGCATCAAGGACCGCTACGAAAAGTTCCACGCCGTCAGCTACACCGACGCGGCGGTCGAGTTCGCGGTCTCGCACGCCAGCCGCTACATTCCCGACCGCTTTCTGCCCGACAAGGCTATTGACCTGATTGACGAAGCCGGAGCGCGCGTCAAGCTTCGCCAGACCTCGATGCCCGAGGAGATTACCGAGGTCCAGAAGCGTATCAAGTTCATCGTGCACCGGATGGATGCGGCCATTGCCAATCATGAGTTCGAGAAGGCGCGTTTCTACTCCGACGAGGAGCGCAAGGAGCGCGACGGCCTGCGCGAACTGCGCGACAAGTATCACTTGGACGACACCACTGCTGGCATTGTTGACCGCGAGGACATTGAGGACGTGGTCAGCCGCTGGACCGGCGTGCCGGTGACCAGCATCAAGGAAGAAGAAACGCAGAAGCTGCTGCGCGTTGAGGAAGAGCTACACAAGCGCATCATCAGCCAGGAGAAGGCCATCAGCGCCCTGGCGCGCGCCATTCGCCGCTCGCGGGCGGGCTTGAAATCGCCCAACCGGCCCATCGGCAGCTTCCTGTTCCTCGGCCCCACCGGCGTTGGCAAAACGGAGATGGCGCGCACCCTGGCCAATTTTCTCTTCGGCTCCGACAAGGCGCTGATCCGCTTCGACATGTCGGAGTTCATGGAGAAGCACTCTGTTTCCAAGCTGATCGGTTCGCCTCCGGGCTACGTGGGCTACGAGGAGGGCGGCCAGCTTACCGAGCGGGTCAAGCGCTTCCCGTATTCCGTCGTCCTGCTGGATGAAATCGAGAAGGCGCACCCCGATGTCTTCAACATTCTGCTTCAGGTCTTTGAGGATGGCCAGTTGACGGACGGCCTTGGCAATACCGTCGACTTCAAGAACGTCATTCTCATCATGACCTCGAACATCGGCGCCCGCCACCTGCAAAAGAAGCAGGGCATGGGCTTCCAGAGCGACCGCGAAGAACTGGTCAGCGAAAAGGTCGAGGAGTTGGTCAAGCAAGAGGTCAAGAAGACCTTCAACCCGGAGTTTCTCAACCGCCTTGACGAAATCATCATCTTCCAGGCGCTGTCGGATGCGGATCTGATCCAGATTGTGGAACTGATGGTGCAGCAGCTCAACACCAACCTGGCGCAGAAGTCCATCACGATTTCGGTCACCGAGGAAGCCAAAAAGTGGATTCTCGACAAGACCATGGTGGACCGCAGCTACGGAGCACGGCCACTGCGCCGCGCCTTGCAGCGCTACGTCGAGGACCCTTTGAGCGAAGCCCTGATCGCCGGAAAAATCACCGAGCGGCCAGCCTTCCTCGAGGTCTATCTCGACCAGAACCAGCTCTTCTACCGCCCCGTCAGCAGCGACGAGAGCGAAGCCGAAAACGAGGAGAAGGCCGCCGGCGCTCTTTTGTTCGGCAACTAGGTCTCTGACAATTTGAAGTTGTACCAGTGCTGGGTGCCCCACATCTCGATTTTGAGATGTGGGAAACCACGAACTCAAGGTACTTCTTCATCCTGTCAGAGACCTAAGCATTTTTCATGATGGTGTAGAGGAATCCCACCCTAGCCGCAAAAACAAATACGCGGCGAGGGTGGGGCATCCGCGCTCTTTTGTTCGGAAACTGGCATTCGATTCGAACCAAACAGACAAAAGCCCCGGCAGAATTGCCGGGGCTTTTGCATGATCCGTGTTTTACAGAAATTACCGCGCGGCTTCAGCGCAAAACCAGAGTAAACGCGCCGCTGTTGGAGAACCGCTCTACTGCGCGCCTCGCTTGAGAATCTGCTCGGCAAAGTAGTTGTGAACCTTGGCCGCATTGTGAAGCGTCTCGAAATAAGCGTTCTGCAGCAATTGCGCGTGGCTGTCGCGCAGGCCCTGGCGGATTACCTGCTGCACGCGCGGATCGTTCAACTCGCGCTGGCCGGCTGGTTCCCGTTCCATCAGCTTGTAAATGGCATACCCGACGGCCCGGCGGCCGGAACCGGAGCCGTTGTAGACGGGAAGAATCGCGGTGATCTCTCCCGGCTTGAGTTTGCCGACGGCGGCGTAAACGTCCGCCTCGCTGCGCAGTTGCGACTCCGGGATGAATCCCATATCGCCGCCATTCGAGGCGGTGTTGGGATTCTCCGAAAAGTTCTGGGCCACGGCGCCAAAATCCTCGCCGTTATCCAGGCGCTTGTACAGCTCCTGAATCTTTTTCTTGGCGTCGGCGTCGCCCGAGGCCTTGTTGTTTTGCAGGTTGCCGGTCTGCTGCGCGGGCGCGCTGGTGACCGCGATCTGTGCCAGGTGATACTGCGGCTCGATCAGGTTGAACTCCGCCTTGTGGACCGCATAGTAGTTGCTGATCTCCGCATCGGTGATGTTGATCTTTGACTCGATCTCCTTGTTCAGCAGCTTGGTCTTTGTCAACTGATGCCGCAGGTCGCGTTTGAGGTCGTCCATGGTGATATTGCGCGCCTTGAGCTGACGGTCGAACTCATCCTGCGTGTAGGGAGCCTTCATCTCCGTCAGCTTGGCATTCACATCCTCGTCGCTGGCGGCCAGGTTGAGCTTGGAGGCGCGCTGCCAGAGAATCTCGTCGTCGATCATCTGACGCAGAATGTTGAGGCGGACGATGTCGGCCTGCTCAGCCGAGGGCCTTTGGGGATTGTCCCCCAGATTGGCCTGGTAATACTTCTCCACGTCCGCGCGCATGATTTGCTTGCCGTTCACGGTTGCCATTACGTCTGGCGAAAGCGAACGATGGCAAGCGCTCATGGACGCCAGCAACGCTCCACTGCCAACAACCAGCATGGCCCAACGGAAGCGTGTGTGGCAAAAAACTTTAGTCTGCAACCTGACATCTCCTGTGTGGGGGGGGAACAAAAAATCCTCTGGGATTCAGAATAAATCCCCCAGCCTCGGTGGCGATACGTAAATTCCTCTGTGGCCGCCCCAGTCAACGCTGGAGCGGCGGTGAGAACAAGCCCTACTTATCTGCTTTCGTGGCCGGCTGGCTGGGTTCTGCCGGCGGTTCCACCCCAACCGAGCGCAGAGCGCGGTCAATCACCATCCACACCTGACTCTGCGGCAGAGCGCCGTCAATGCGTTCGCCATTGACAAAGGCGATTGGCGCCGAATCGACGCGCAGTTCGCGCGCTTCCCGCATGGAGGCGCGCACTTCCGTCTCGTCCTGCTTGGTCAGGCAGACGTTCAATTTGTCCAGGTCGAGCTTGGCAAGCGTGGCCTCCTGGCGCGCGATGCGGTCGAGCGCAGCGATGCTCTGGGGCGTGTTCCGGCCCGCGCCGTTCACCTCCTGGCTGTGCGAATGCACGTAATCCACATAATCCCAGTAGACCGCGCCGCTCTGCGCCGCCAGGCAGTTGGCGTCTACCGCGCCATGCACGGCCCAGGGGTGCAACTCAGTGAGAGGATTGTCCTTGTAGACATAGCGCACATTGTCCTTGTAGCGATCGAGCGCCGCGGGAAAGAGCGTGTGATGCATCTGGGAGCAAAAAGGGCACTCCAGATCGTCGAAGCTGACAACCGTGACCTTGGCCGCGGGATTGCCGCGAATGGGACGCCCGGCGAGGTTGATTGAGAAGGCCGGGTCATTGGCCAGATCGAACTTATCGAGGCGAGCCAGCGTCTTGCCGTCGGGCGAGATCAGGAAGTCAACCACCTGGGATTTGCCGCCCTGCGAGAGCGTAATCGGTAGCGTGTCATAGCCGGTAATTGTGCTTGGCTGGTGCGCGCCGATGGTGACAACAACTTCCGACGGCAGGTTGTATTGAGCGCGCACCGCTACTTCGATGCGGCGGTTCAACGCCAGTTGCGGCGTTCCCGCGGACGACTGGGCCTTGCAGCCCACGGCCAGGCCCAGCGCGAGCAGGCCAACCAGAAAATGAATGCGAGACAAAGGCAGATTCCTCTCAGAAAAGAATACTCCAGCAGGACAGAATGCGGCTCTGGTCCCTGAGAGCATAATTT
>Ga0224525_1000431_pt1 | contig 19402 bp, 16 predicted proteins | sample CFST100metaG_FD_179874 | JGI IMG/M metagenome (GOLD analysis project Ga0224525, IMG submission 179874) | Peat soil microbial communities from Stordalen Mire, Sweden - C.F.S.T100 | ecosystem: Environmental > Terrestrial > Soil > Wetlands > Peat | place: Sweden: Norrbotten County, Stordalen Mire...
GGGGAGGGGCGGGTCGCTGGCGCGACCTGAGTTCGCCAGCAGAATCATTTTTTTGGTTTTTTTCGCTGGCAATAATTTTTCAGTCCAAATTTTGGACTGGAGATGAACTCCGCAGCATTCTAAATACCATCCATAAACTGTGAAACGGTCATATTGAAGCAAGTAGCAAAGATTTCCAGTGACCGAAGGGACGGATTCTTGTGTCCGCGCTCCACGTTGCTGATGTACGTCCGGCCCAATCCAGAATGCTGGGCAAGATCATCTTGATTCCATCCCCTTGCCTTCCGAAGTTTCCGAACGCGCTCCCCAACCCGCGCACATATATCAGCACTTGCCACACCTTCAGCATGGATGTATCCTTCAGGCTATATTTCGCCAACTGGCTACATTCGCAGAATTTCTTGTCGATCGTGGAGGAAAAATGGGGAATACGGGGATAATCTTTCTTTATCTCAATTTTTTTGTTAGTGTTGCGGCTTTTACTTCTTTTGCACTCAAGCGCGAAAAGCTCGGGAGGGGACCGGCACTGATTTTGCTCACAACCGCTCTTCTCCTCACCGCCTGTGGCGGAAACGGTGCCAGTGGGGGGAGCACTTCCACATCGACTACCACCACAACGTCCACGCCAGGATATGTGCCGCTAACCGAAACGGCCTTTATAGGGGATGAGATCACCTTGCACTGGCCGGAGATGAACACCGGCGGATCGTCCCTTGGTGTCTTCGGGCTTTCAAATGGAACGACTGAGGAAATCGCGGGGGCATACTGGCCGGAAATATGCTTGTCGTGCACACCGAGCCAATACGCCGGATTTCAATATCTGGCGTATGTCGGAATGAAACGGGCGGTCTTCTTGATGGGAACCTATGACGTACTTGGTTCACAGCCATGCGAGGGAGGGACAGCAGCGACCTGGGATGGTAAGGCCTTAGATGCGGGAGACCCAACCTACTACTACGGGGAGTTTATCCAGGCAGCACAGTATTTGTTTCCGAAGGTATCTCTAGTTGTAGGAACCATCCCGCCGCTCGGATCAAATCACGGCGCAGGATGCGCAGCCGTGGTGACCTCACTGAATGCGGAGATCAAAGCGATGGCTACAAAGTACAAAGTGCCTGTGGTGGATTTCAATGCGGTGCTTCAGGTATCGGACATTTCGACCATTTCGACGACCAGTACCTCGGATGGTATCTTGCCGAATGCCAGCGGCTATGCGGCCATGACAACTGCTTATGACGCGGCGAACCAGTAACGGGCTTAAATCCGAAGCAAAGCAGGACGGCTTCAACCCTTCAAGGGAGCAAATCCAGTATGCCTAGCGAGACTGACCACATTGGCGAATCCCGTTCCACTCACGATACTGCGGCGATGTCGGCCAGTGACGTGCTGTATCAAGAAGCTCCTGAGCGGCATCCCAATCCCGAACTGGAAAACCTAGAGCGCAGGCTGAAAGAACTGCCTGAGACGAAGCAGTTTCTTCGCAAAGTATTGCGGATGCGAATTGAGCAGGTTAAGGCCGAGATGGCCACCGGCAAAAAAAGAAATGAAAGGGCCACGCAGAACCTGAACATACCAAAGCGATGGCAGCCGCCGAACCGACCATTGACCGTTGCCGACATAAGAGAGCGACGGGCGTTTAACAAGGCGGCTGACGAAGCAGCCAAGGCGACTGTGCATTCTCCAAGCGAGACATCGGCACTTTCGGAGTCGGCAGATAAGGAAACGCTGCGCACTGTTTCTCCCCAAATCATCGAGAAGACGGCCAATTTTCAAACGCCATGCACTCCAAGTTCAGTGAATGCAGGGTTAGGCAAGAGGCATTTATGTATATCCGGCATTGAGTTCGCAGGGCTTGCACTTTTCTGGTACAGCTTCGGAAGTAATTTTCAATGCGTTTTAGTGGCACTTTCTTTTGTCGTTTCCATCGTCCTAGGTGGAATATTCAGCAGCATGGGGCCACTAGGTATACTCCGATCATTTGCGCAGGGTCCGAAACAGCTTGAGCGAGCGTTTCGCAATGATGATGAGGGTAACGCCTGCAAGAAACACGGAAGGTCATTCTGTTCGACGTGCTTGGCATGGCAGTGGGATTATTACCGTTCTGTGGGCTGGGCCGTCACGGCCGCCTTGTTCTTTCTACTCTTGGGCGTCTTTGTTCTCCATGAACAGGGGGATTCTGATGTCCTAGCTTTTAGCTTTGGCGGTCTTACGCCTTTCGTGATTTACCTTCATTTTGGGAGTGGCTGTTTGATCTTGTTGCGGGTCTATTGTGAGCAGGAGCGTATGCGGCCCTTTGTTGCCGATAAAGGTAGACCATTCAAAATGTCCTGGGGCGTTCTAAAATCATCAGATGTTTGGACATCGGCAATCCAGATCGCATTCTTTTCCGGTTGGCTTGTTTTGGTCACCAAGCCACTTGGGCCTTTATTGGCGATGGGCCCTCTGGATGGAACCAGCTTAGATCCTCTGAAACTTGCAGTCACATCAATGACGCTATACTGCACGGCGACGTATTGGCTTTTGAAAAGTGAAGAGAGTCTAGCGGAACTGTCTGTTGCTCCAATGCCCGAAGTCTGAATGCGGGTGCTCACAGTGCCCTGGAGGTTCCAACAAAATGGGAATTGCGGAAAGCCCTTATCAAAAGGTACGTTCGACTGTGCGCGTCGAGTTCAGAATGAGGGTAAGTGACCTCGTGAGCGCGACCCAACAGCTAACAGTTAATCAAGGACGAAACAAGGCCACAGACTTTGCCGATGTCCTTGTCGCGGAGTCAATAGCCACGTTCCGCACGGTTGGAACCTCAATGGACGTTGCAGTCAACGGAATCCAGCCTGGGACTGCTCGGCTTCCGATCCGCATCTTTGAAAAGATTGGCACAGTCGCAAAAACCTTTAAGGCTAAAGAAACACTGGTCTTGATCTGGGAGGGCTTAATCAAAATAGGCAGTTGGCAGACGAGAAACTATGAGATTGTGCTCGGCGTGGTCCCAGACCCCAGCATTGATATGCCGTCGGATGCAACCTTTCTCGACACCCTCGCTCTGGCTGCGTTTCTCTCGCCGGTTGGGATCAAAGCACAAGGCATAGAGCGGCGAGTTGTAAAGGCTCAAAGGGCGAAAGAGGACGCGATCGACAGAGCAACACGGGCCTTGGAGCCTTTGCGAGTTGAGCGTGAGAAGATCGCGGCCCTTGTCGAGGGCCACATCGCTGAGGCGGGAAAGCGCCTGCGGGCCAGCCTGCTGAAATGATTGTCCGGGCATTGCAGTCATGGTTACGGTCGTGAGAATCATTTCTATGTGGCACAAGTGTGGCTAGATCTGAACAGCGGCGGCTGGTTGCTATGGCTTCACGTCCTGCAATGCGCTTTCCAGAGTTCTCCATCCCCTCTACTGTAGGAATGATCTTTAGTAGGAATGTCTTTAGGAATGGAGCAAGTGAGTCTAAGCAATATGAAAACAAACACTTACAGCATCCCTATGCCCAAAAACTGTGCGGAGGTGCCCAATACTTGAAAATGGCAGCCTAATTTTTGTGCATGGCAGGCGCGCAATCTTTGTGCAGGCCACTGCCGCGAAGTTCGTCTGCGACGATGGAGCGGCGCTCAGTCAAACACGCCGCGCAGCGATTCCATGGCAGAGCTGGAATCGGGCAGATTTGAAGTTGAAATGTTATAGCCAAAAGGAAAGTTGGTTCCGCCCAAGTCGATTTCGCCACCTGGGTGAAATTGTTCGGCAACATTCCATGTCATTGGCGGCGGCGAGACCGGAGCTGTTACGGGGCGCTTACCAATTGTGGATTCAACGTGAGGCGAGGGATTCTCTCCCTGGGAATCTTTAAGCGCAGCGGGTTCGACGGCAGTATCCAGCCTCGGCCTTTCTACCCTCTCACCTTCTGATGACAGCGGGCGTGAAGCCATGCCTTTCCTCACATAGGCGATTCTTTGCTTCGGGTCACCCGGCCACGGTTTACCTGTTTCCGGATTGCATAGATGCAGCACGAATCCCTTTACTCCATATGGTTCGGCCTGAACAAGTCCTGCGCCTACAAGATCGGCGCGTGCCGTGATGAGTGCATTGCGAGAGCAGCCCGTAAGTTCTTCGAGTTTTGCTGTGGTGCATCGCAGCGTTCTCGTACAGTTATATTCGGACTCGTGCCACAGGACCATCAAGAGCTTGACGGCTGCCCCGCTGAGACTCTTCACCTTGCCAAGCCGAATTATCCCTGGCGGGATTCCAAAGAACCTGTCAATCATCACCGTCATTGCATTTTCATCTCATTTGTACGGCTTGAATCCGTGTTCAGCGTGGCCTCGGGTTCGGGGTTGCATCTGGCGATGAAGGCTTGCAGATCGCTCTCGCGGATCATGGTCCTGGTGCCCACCTTCGTCCGGCGCAGCCTCCCCTTTGCCAACCATGCGTGAACTGTCCATTTGCTAACACCGCCCAGATACGCGGCGGCTCCTTCCACTGAGAACAACTTGCCAGTTTCCATATAACCCTCCATGCGCCTAACAGAATGTGGATGAATCAGGCCACTTGCGTACAACCTGCAACTATGACAATATGTCGATAGTGAGACCTATTCAAGACACTAAGAGGTCACGGAGAGCAAAATAGTATGGTTCCTTCGACGAAAAGAACGGTTCCGTTGCCTCTGGAGGTTGTCTTCCAGATAGCAGCGGGCGGAATGTACAACCCGAGCAGACAGATACCGAGAGAAGACGAAGATCTAACTGTACGGTTTGAATTTGAACCTGGAGGCGGATCAGGTGAGAGGATCAAGGACGCTTGGGGGATGCGTGAGGAGTTCCTCGTCGCAGAGGAAGAGGGCTGGATTCCTGGAATAGATGGAATGTCGCTTGCGTTCGGGCGATTCGGCGTCGGTACGGAAGACCTTTCCGTGCCTCTCAAAAAGTTGGGGGAACGATACTCCGCGTTTGAAGCGAAGAAACTTCTGGAAGCTGACTATCTAGAATGGCGATCACTGGTACGTGCGGCAATGGGGGCAAAGATGAATGACTGGCCGAAGTTGAAGCGGAAGTTTCCGGCGCATAAGGTGAATCTCCTGTGCCAACCGATGCGGCTCGCACTTGAATGGGAAAATGGACGGCCCAAGGGAATGATTCAGTGTTCCGGCATCCTGCAAGCGGTGATTGCAACGCTTCAAGTTGATGCGCTCATGGATGCTGAATATCGCTTCTGCGCTTGCCGAGGCTGCCGAAATAGCTTCAAAGTCAAGCGCAAGGATCAGCGGTATTGCTCTGATAAGTGCAAGCATAAGCAGGCAGTACGGGACGCGCGGAGCAGGAAACGCAAAACAGCAAAGCGATCAATGGATGGAGGGGAGGAGAAATGAGCATTTTCAAGCGTGGCAGCGTTTACTGGTATCACTTTCTGTTCAATGGGGAACACATCCAGAAAAGCACGAAGCAGGGGAACCCTCGCACCGCCCGACAGATGGAAGCAGCCTTCAAGACGGCGCTTGCCAAAGGCGAGGTAGGCATTACCGAGAGAAAGCCCATCCCAACTTTGGCGGACTACATAGAGAACCGCTTTACCCCCTGGGCGCGGGCGACCTTTGAGCAAGCATCACCGAAGACGTGGACGGGCTGGTATCGGACGCAACTCTCGAATATCTCCAGCTATAAGCCGCTGGTGAGTCGCAAACTGGATAGCATCACCAGCGAACACGCGGCGGACTATGCGGCGTTCCTGCAAACGAAAGGATGGCAGCCTAGCTCTGTGAATAGCTCTCTCCGCGTTCTCCGGCGCGCTTTGCGGTTGGCGGTGGAGTGGGGCATCACTGAGTCCGCGCCAAAGATCAAACTGCTCAGAGGCGAGCATCACCGGGAACGGGTTGTATTGCCGGAAGAGGAAGCGCGGTATCTGGCAGCGGCGGGGGAACTCATGGCCGATATTGCGACTGTGCTTGTAGATACGGGAATGCGGCCGGAAGAGAACTCCCGTCTTCGGTGGGAATCTATCGGCTGGTCGAATGGACAGTGCGGAACGCTCCAAGTGACGCACGGCAAGACGGCGGCGGCGCGGCGGATGCTCCCTCTGAGTCCACGTGTGCGAGCACTCCTGGAGCGGCGCTGGGATGCTGCGAAGAAACCCTCAGAGGGTTGGGTATGGGCAACAGCAACGGCCAGCGGACACATTGAGCCCTCCACGGTGAAGAAACAGCACCAGAGGGCGCTGCGGCTTAGTGGAGTGCGTCCCTTCGTGCTCTATGCTCTCCGGCACACTTTTCTTACGCGGCTCGGGGCGGCAGGCTGTGATGCCTGGACCTTGGCGCGGATCGCCGGCCACTCTTCGATTGCAATGTCGGCCCGGTACGTTCACCCCAGTCAAGATGCCGTGATGAACATCTTTTCCCGCCTCCAGACGCCGAAAGAGCTTCCCGGTACCACGCAGTAGGCGACAGCGGGCACGGCTGGTGTGAGCGGAAAAGACAGCCACCCGCTACAGTATTCGCTACAGTGCAATTTTGAAGGGGATTGAACGTGCTCTAAGTCGCTGATTCTATGGTCGGGGCGGAGGGATTCGAACCCCCGACCCTCTGCTCCCAAAGCAGATGCGCTACCAGGCTGCGCTACGCCCCGACTATCTTCGATTGTAGCGCGGATTGGCTTTCCGCCTGAAGTTGAAGCCATAAGTTTTAGAGCATTTCTCCTGTTCATGTGGAGTCTTTGAAGTCTTGCAAGGAGGCTTTTTCTTGATGAAAAAGCCCTTCGGAAGCTGTGGCTTCCCACTATAGTAATAGGAAAAATGCTCTAGCGGCCCATGAACCAGATCAGAAACCACACAACCAGAAGAACGGGAAGGGCGAAGACCAACCCCAGCAGCGCGGCCAGCAGCAGCAGAAACGCCCAGTCCCGCCAAGTGTGGCGGCGAGGTTCGTTCAAGTGGCGGCAGAGCAGGCGGTAGTTGCGGCGGTTGGCTTTCCAGGCAATGTCAAAGATGTCGCCGAAGAAGGGAATTGAGCCTACCAGCACATCAATACCGAGATTGACGCCCATGCGCGCCAGCGTGACGTAAGGGACGCCGCGAACCCACGCCGCCAGCGGAATCACCAGCGAGAGCAGGCCGGCCAGCACGTCGCCCAGGCAGGGAATCAGCCCGATGATTCCGTCCAGACCCAGGCGGATGCTGGTGCCGGGAAGCACAAAGGCCTCGTCGAGCAGGATTTCCAGCCCGTGCAATGTTTGGTCGCGGAAGAGCCATGCGCCGCCCTTCCAGCGGTTTGCGGCAGGCGAAGCGGAGCCGGGCGGAATGGGATGAGAGCGGAAGATAAGGTTTGCCTCGGGGCTGAATCAAGCCGGTCAACCTGGTTCGATGCTACAATCAAAAGGTAGATGGCGGGTGTAGTTCAGTGGCAGAACGCCTGACTGTGGCTCAGGATGTCGTGGGTTCGATCCCCTCCTCCCGCCCCATTTTTTCACGGATAGCACAGGGTACAGGCCTTTGAGTCTGAATTTCCGAGTTTCCGTGTCCCCAACAATCCATGAAAACGCCGTGGCTGACGCTTCCGCCTTCGGGCCGAACGGGTGGTTTGTCCCGTTTAAGCCGCGCCGAGGCCTCGCCAGCGGCCACCTGCAAACGATTGCCGGCAATTATCTTCCGCGGCCGGCCTTCCGGCTGGCGTCTATCCCGGAAATCGTCGAAGTGGACCCGGCAGATGGCAGCCGCGTGCTGTGCCATTGCCATTGGCAGCCGGAGAACGTGCGGGCCGCGCGGCTGACGGTGGTGCTGGTTCACGGCCTTGAAGGTTCGTCGGATTCCCACTACATTCTGGGCATTACCACCCGCGCCTGGCAGGCCGGTCTGAACGTTGTCCGCATGAACATGCGCACCTGCGGCGGCACGGAAAAGCTGACGCCCACGCTCTATCACTCCGGGCTTTCCGGCGATCTGGGCATGGTGGTGCGCCATTACGCTGGAAAATTTGGCCTGAAGCGGGTGGCTCTGGCCGGTTACTCGATGGGCGGAAATCTGGTGCTGAAGCTGGCCGGGGAGTGGGGCAGCCTGCCGCCGCTGAGCGCCGTGGCCGCGGTTTGCCCGGCCATCGACCTGGCCGCTGGTTCGAAGGCTTTTCATGAACCGCTCAACCGGCTCTATGAACAACATTTTCTGCACAGGCTCATGGCGCACTACCGGCGCGAGACGAAGTCCTTTCCTGGCATTTACGCCAATTGGAAATCCATTGGGCCGATTCGCTCCATGTGCCAGTTCGACAACAAGATCACGGCCCGCTACTGGGGCTTTCGCGATGCGGACGACTACTATGACCATGCCGCCGCCGCCCGCGTGGTGGACCAGATCGCGGTTCCCACACTGATTCTGCAAGCCCAGGACGATCCTTTCATCCGCCTGCTGCCCCAGACTCGCGCCAAGCTCCTGGCCAACCCGCACATTGCCCTTGTGGAGCCTCGCCACGGCGGCCATTGCGCCTTTCTTTCCCGCGACCGCGGCAATGAAATTCACTGGGCGGAGGCAACCGTGATGCGCTTCCTGCTGGCGGCAACCGGAGGAACCCATGGAAGCTGACTGGGAGTTCGAGGCGGGTGGCGGCGCGCCGGTCATTGATGCGTGCTGGCCGGGACTGGTCGATCTGCGGCGCGCCCCGGAACGCGCCCGCGAATTGCCGGAGGCCGCGCAGCTTCCCGCCTTGGCCGAGGCTCTGGCAAGGCTGAATGCCGCCGCCTCGCCGGTCTGGACCTCAAAATGCGACTTCTGGCCTCGTCTTGAAGCAGGTGAGTTCGATCCTGACGAACTGGATGCGCCGTCCGGCTGTGTCGCCCACGCCATGGGCTGCTACATCGATCTTCTTCCCCGCGCTGGCCGGCAATGGCTTTCGGCGGAGCTGGCTGCCGCCGCCGGCAAACGCATTTGCGGCCTTCTGCGCGCCGTTCCGCTGCGCTGCTGCCGCGCCGATCTGGTGATTCGCCGCGCCGTCGTCACTCCCGATTCCACTGGCGTGGAGCTGGGAATCACCGCTTACCTGACCTCCTGCGGCGCGTCTTCCGCGGAGGCTTCGCGGAGTCTTGAGGCTGCCCTGGCGTTATTTGCTGATGCGCTCTGCGGCCACTCGACGGTAGAATGAGAAAGCACGGGCGAGTAGCTCAACTGGATAGAGCACCGGCCCTCTAAGCCGGGGGTTTTGGGTTCAAGTCCCAACTCGCCTACCATCTATAATCAATGACTTACATAGAAATCTTACCTTTGGCAATGTCTGACTGTTGGGGATTCCGTGGGGAGCCTGCAGGGGAAAGCAGGGGAATCCGGGGAAATCTCTATCGGGGGGCTTCTCCGGGGGAGCATATTCACCGCCTGGTTCCGCCGATCAGCTTCCGTGGAATTCTGGGTTTACGGTAACAGGCCAAGTCACGTTTCCTTCACAGGTCTTGTAGGCGACGGAGATCAACAAAGCGGAGAGTTGTCTTCCGACAGGGCGATTGTGGATGTTGCCTGAAGGATCTGCTCGGGACCGCCTTGAGGTGGCCAAAGACCGGCGGCATAGAACTTCGCCCGGAGCGCCGCGCGTTCTTCCAGACTCTTAAATCCCCAGATATGCGTGATCCGTGGCGGCCCATCCAGCGCGTACATGTTGATGATGAGATGACTGGTGTACTCCCGTGCCGGCTGGATCGCCTTCTCCCAGCCCGCGAGGGTTGGCGGCAGACCACCTGGCTTAAGCCGGTAGGTGCGGAATTCATAAATGCCGCCAAAAGATCCCGTCTGAACAGGGGGCAGGAAAGGGAAGGGTGCATAACTGTCCATGCGCAACGCGGTCACAAGGCTGCCCGCATTAAAGGGATTGACACTCAAAAGCGCACGGCGGCGCTCGGTCGCTAAATCCCCCGCAGTCTCAAAGCCGCGCAACAGCAACACCCGCCCGAGCTGACCGAGTTCAGTCCGCCAGCAACCGAGAAGTTCGCCTGTCGCATCGCTTTCATCTATGAAAGCTCGTGCCCCTGTCGACGCCGCGTGCAACGACAGTAGGGGACAGGAAAGGGTGGTGAGTTCGTAGAAAGAATGCAAAATATCTCCTCTGTTCGTTCCGACTGAACTCTTCACATTACGCCGGTGGTCTGTCCGTAACGATAAAGGTCTCAGCCGCAACTTATATTTAGATGCAGGTCGTCTCACATTCGATTGGTATTTTCAGGAGTCACCATCTCAGTCTGCTCCAGGGTCAACGACGGGAAAACGATGGTGAGCAGATAACCCGCTTCGGGAGCAAGCTTGCCGACGTCTTCGAGCGTGTGGGCATTCTTGGATTTGCCACAGCGAAGTGCTATGTCCAATTTGTGTTCCGGCAGGGAGGCCTAGGTCTCTGACCGCTTGATGTTGTACCTGTGCTGGGTGCCCCACATCTCGATTTTGAGATGTGGGAAACCACAAACTCAAAGAAACTTCTTCATCCGGTCAGAGACCAGAGGAAGCGGCACGGGGCCGTTGGCTGGCGGTGAAACTAGGCGCGGCAACTGGGAGAGGCTGACATTCTTGCTCCTGGGGATCGGCGCGACTTACGAGGGTCTGTTTGACTTCATTGAGTGCAATGGCGATTTGGATTCGGTAACAATCCAGAATTCATTCAGACACAATGGGTTTTTGCCGGGACCGATACGCACATAGATTGTTTTGGCGGAGTGATTTTTTCAAACAGGCCAATTATGAGGGGTAAAGGATTAATATAAATGCGCATTTGAGATGCCAGAAAGGTGGTTCCAAAAAAATGGCAGACCAGGATAGCTTTTCGGCGAAAGATTTCCACGGGCGTCGATTGCTGGTGACTTTTGTCTGTGTTCTTCTTTCAATTCATTTCTTGTCTTCGTCATCCTGGTCGCAATCGCGAATCACGGGTTCTATCGACGATACTCGGCTTGTTACACTCCACGGCAATACTCATCCTTTGGCTCAAGCCACTTTCGACCGTGGTGCTGTTTCTGCCGACTTCCTTGCTGATCGGATGATTCTGATACTCAAACGCTCGGCCACGCAGGAAAACTCGCTCCAGCAGTTTCTCGATCAAGTGCAGAACCCTGCCTCGCCCGCGTACCACCAATACTTGACGCCGGAGCAGTTCGGCCAGCAGTACGGGGTTTCTGCAAGCGATCTGAAAGCCATTACTGGCTGGCTGCGCTCAGCGGGCTTTACGGTTAGCCACATTCACAGCGGCCGCATGGCCATCGAGTTCTCCGGCACCGTCGGCCAGGTGCAGTCAGCCTTTCACACGGCTATCCATAGTTACGTCGTAAACGGAGAGCAACATTACGCCAATGCGAGCGACCCGCAGATTCCGGAGGCGCTGGCGTCGGTGGTCGCCGGCATCACGCTGAATAACTTTGCGCCGCGTCCGTTGAGCCAGCGCAAGGGGCAGGCGCGGCTCGACCCTGTGACCCTCCACGCCACGCCGCTTTTCAACGATCCGGGAACGCACTCCAGTGACTGTCTGAACGACTACTGCTTTGCCGTTGTCCCCGGCGACTTCGCCACAATCTACGATACGAAGCCGCTGCTTACCTCGGGGATCGACGGGACGGGTACGACTATCGGCATCGTCGGCGACTCCAATATTGATCTCTCGATGGTTCAGCGATTTCGCCAGATATTTCTGCCGGCATACAGTGCGACGAATCTGCCCAACATCATCATTGATGGCCCCGATCCGGGGACGGAACTCATGCAGGATGAGGTAGAGGCTTACGTCGATGTGGAGACGGCCGGCGGAGTCGCGCCGAATGCCGCAATCAATCTTTACATTGCAGCCGACGGCTATGTAAGCAATGGTATAGAACTGGCCGCGGCACGGGCTGTGGACGACAACCAAGCGGACGTTTTGTCTGTCAGTTTTGGCCAGTGCGAAGCGTATCTGGGCACCGCCGGAAACCAGTTTTACAACAATATCTTCGAACAGGCGGCGAGTCAGGGAATTACTGCGTTGGTAGCGAGTGGAGATACAGGTTCAGCCGACTGCGATCCGCCTTACAATACCTCCGGACGGACCGAGGCAGCTTCTGGCCTCTTCGTCAGCGGGATAGCATCTACGCCCTATGACATCGCTGTGGGCGGAACGGACTTTTACTATCCCGCCAACGCCACCCTGACGACGCTGAGCACATACTGGAACACGCCTACGGCAAGCGATCCCCATAACAATGCAGACTGGAGCTCGGCCAAGAGCTATATTCCCGAGAAGCCTTTGAATATCAGCGATCCCGCCCTGAACCAAGTCAGCCTTGGAGCGAACATGAACGCGGGTGGTGGTGGAGAAAGCAGTTGCACTGTTTATGGTGGCACGAATAACTCCGGTGACGGCCCGACGCTGGCAGATTGCCAGGGCGGCTACGCAAAACCGTCGTGGCAGAGCGGTTTTGGTAGCGATAAGGCGCGCAATCTTCCCGATGTTTCTCTCTTCGCTTCCGATGGCTCGAATTATAGCTTTACCGCCATTTGCGCCTATGCGATCAATGATGACTGCACCCTTCCAACGGGAGGTCCGAACAGCATTACTTCTCCCGTGATGGTCAGCGAGGTTGGCGGCACGTCCGTCTCTGCGCCGGCGATGGCCGGGATGATGGCGCTGGTGGTGGAAAAGGCACAATCCCGCCAAGGGCAGGCCAATACGGTTCTTTATCCTTTGTCGCAACAGGCGCCGCAGGTATTTCACGACATCACGGCGGGAACCAACCGTGTTAGTTGCGTAGCGTGGACACCCGATTGCGGTAAAGACGGTTTTCTCACTGGCTACAGCGCCGCTGTCGGATACGATATGGCCACCGGACTGGGCAGCGTTGACGGCGCGGCGCTGGTGGACAACTGGTCGAAGATCACCTTCAAGCCCACCACTACGACTCTCTCTATCAACCCAACCACTGCCACCCACAGCACGGCACTCATCTTCACGGTGAAGGTAACTGGCGGGCCCGCAAGCGGCGAAATAACCTTGCTAACGACTCACTCATCGAGCAGCTCGCAAGGCCAGTACACGACAAACTGCGCCGCCTTCCCCTGCACCTTCACGTATGCGTCGCTTCCCGGAGGCAGCTACAACGTCTATGCGCGGTATGCGGGTAGCAGTGTTTACGCTTCGAGCACCTCCGCCGCAGTGCCAGTTACCATTACTCCGGAAAGCAGCAAAGTGGCAATTTACGACCAGTACGGCACCAGCGCCTCCGGCTATGTCACGAGTCTCAATGGGCAGACAGATTTGGTCTTCGGTGGATTCTTGTATTTTAGCTCCGTCCCAGTTCCAGCGAACTACGCTCTGCCAGCAAGCGAAAGCAGCATTACGTCAACTCCGGCGACGGGAACCATAACTGTGACCGACTTCGGCGTGTCTGTCGGCTCGCCGCTCGTTCTGGACGCCACCGGCCAAGCGCTTTTTCAGGGCATAAACCTTCCGGCAGGCAAGCACTCGCTGGTTGCCAGTTACTCCGGTGACGCCAGTTACAACCCCAGCAATACGATCTCTCCGTTGGCCACACCGCTTAACTTTACGATTATCCAGACGAACACTGGAGGTTTCTTTCTGGAGCCGGGTGAACAAAATGTTTTGCCTGGCTCGGGAGCCACAATTACAGCCGATATGTATTCAGGGAATAGATACCAGAGTGTTCCTGCTCCAACAGGCACGGTCACTCTCACTGTAACCTCTGCAACGGGAGCCATCACCGTTTTGCCGGCGGCTAATCTTGTGAACAATACCACAGGTCGTGAATCCACTGCCGCCGTCAACATTCCGGCAACGGCGCTAGCCTCTGGCAGCAATACGGCCACTGCAACTTACTCGGGCGATAACAATTATCTTTCCGCGAATAGTGGGAAAAGCGCCGTTCTCAATGTAACGACCGCCCAGGCTAAGACCAACACGCTCATCAGCATCAATCCAACCTGGCCATATGCAGGCCAACCCTTGAAGATCAATGCGCAGGTGCATAGTGAAATCGGAACTTCAGAGGGCTACCCCGCTGGCAGCGTGACCTTCCTCGACGGAAATAGCATTCTCGGCACGGTCGCCACAGCCAATCTATCCGATGGGGAGAATGATTCGGCGGCCAGCTACACCACATCCTCCCTTTCCGCCGGTAAACACACACTGACGGTCAACTACAGCGGTGACGCGCAGAATCTGCCTTCCACCGATTGGATTCCCGTCACCGTTGCACAGATCGTTTCTTCGCCACTGGACTTTACCCTCAGCGCCACTCCGGTTACCGTGGCCAGCGGAGCAGCCAACCCCTCCGTGAACTCGACTCTTACCTTCGTACTCAACCAAACACTCTCCAGCGCAAGCACGATCAATCTGAGTTGCGTCGCCGCAACACAAGCAATCCGGATCTCTTGCACCACCCCTGCTTCTGTGAGTATTGCCGCGGGAGCCACGACCGCAAACAGCACGGCCATAATCTCCATCGCCGGCCTCACTGCACGGTTGGACCCCATGAGCAATCGTAGTGGAGATTGGTTGATGGCAGCAGGCGGCTTTGCCCTTGCTCTTCTTCTGCCGATTGGCTTCGGAAGAGGCCGTGGCCTGCGCGCATTCTTCAGCATGCTCCTGTTGCTGGCTTTGGTCTTCGGCTTGAGTTCATGCAATGACTTCAATTTCAGTTCCCACAGCGTGCCCGCGGGCAAATACAGTGTTACTGTTACCGCGACGTTGGGCAGCGATTCTCACCAGGCAACCATCCCTGTGACAGTTCAGTAGACATATCACGCACGTGTGGTGTGGCTGTTGATCTTCGCAGGTATCTTCATGCTTTCACTCATGGCTACGGATCTGTTCGCCGGCTGGCGAAAGAGACGCCAGCACCACCAGGATGCGGATAGAGTCCGTGTGCCCAAACACGTCATGCCTCAGATAACGGAGCGTGCTGTATTTTGCTTTCTCTTTCGTACAGACGGCTGGAAGCAAGTACCTCGCAAGACCGAGTATCTGGAATAACGGCCAGTGCACGTGCGCTTCAAAAGCGCGTCCGCCTTACCGTCGTGCTACGGACGGGCGATTTCCGCCCACCAAGTATTGAAGGCGTCCAGAGAGCGCTCGCAGACCAGCCGGTGGCGCTCCTTCTTGTCGCGAATCTTCTTGCGCAATGCTTCTTCCAGCGGCTCCAACAGGTCGAAGGTCATGTTGGCTGGCTGAAAATGCTTCGGATCGGCATGAGTTATGTAGTAGACCAGCGAACCCAGAGCCGAGGCGCGGGGAGCCGGCGTGGGTTTCTCGCCATGTGCTAACTTGGCCGCGTAGATTCCCGCGAGCTGCCCGGTGGCAATCGATTCCGTGTAACCCTCGACGCCGGATAACTGCCCGGCGAAAAGCAGATGCGGTTGCTTCTTCAGTTGCAGCGTTTCATCCAATAACTCCGGCGCGCAGATATAAGTGTTGCGATGAATCTGTCCGTAGCGCAGAAAACGCGCGTTTTCGAGGCCCGGAATCAGCCGCAGCACGCGCGCTTGTTCGCCAAACTTCAAGTGATTTTGGAAGCCGACCAAGTTATAACTATCGGCGCGCAGATTTTCCTTCCGTAACTGCACCACGGCCCAGGGGCGCAAGCCGGTGCGCGGGTCGCGCAGGCCGACGGGCTTCATCGGGCCAAAGCGCAGCGTGTCGCGGCCGCGGCTGGCCAGCACTTCGATGGGTAAACAGCCCTCGAAATAATCCAGCTTCTCCCAGTCGCGGGCCTCGGCTGGTTCGGCTGCGAGCAGCGCGTCCAGAAAGCGGTCGTATTCGGCGCGATCCATCGGGCAATTAATGTAATCGGCCGTGCCCTTGTCCCAGCGCGCGGCAAAGTAGACGCGCTCCATGTCAATGGTTTCGGCGTCGACAATCGGCGAGATTGAGTCGTAAAAAGACAGATGCCCGGAGTCGGTGATGCGTTCAATCTCCGCGCTCAAGGCCTCGCTGGTCAGCGGGCCTGTGGCCAAAATGGTGAGCGTTTTATCCCCCGCGACCTGGTCAAGGCTCGCGACCTCTTCGCGAAAGACGCGAATCAGCGGCTCGGCCGCAATGGCCGCCGAAACGCGCCGCGAAAACTCGACGCGGTCGACGGCCAGCGCTTGACCGGCGGGAACCGCCGTTTCATCGGCAATGCGCATCAGCGCCGAGCCCGCCCGCCGCATCTCCTGCTTCAGCAGCCAGGGCGCGGTGTTGGGTGACTCGCTTTTGAGCGAGTTGGAGCAGACCAGCTCGCCAAATTCCGTGGTCTGATGGGCTGGGGTCAGCCGCGGCTGGCCGTCCACCACGGCCCGCATTTCGTAGAGGTCCACTTCGCAGCCCAGCCGCGCTGCCGTGAGCGCCGCTTCCGAGCCGGCCAGCCCGCCGCCAATGATGCGAATGCTCATCGCGCGGCCTCTGAAGACGCTGGCGAGGATGAAGGTTCCTGGTCTCCCACTCTTTCACCAGAAAGACGGCGAAAGGATGGGGCACCCATCTGCTGTTTTTCCTGGTCGGCCAGCCGCCCCAGCGACGAAGACCTGTCACTGGAGACCCCAGCCAGACGCTTCAGCGCCCCGCCGCCGACGCGCACATTGCGCCACTCGTCCAGAAATTCGCCTCCCATGGCGCGGTAAAACTCGACGGCGGGCGTGTTCCAGTCGAGCACTTGCCACTGCATGCGCTGGCAGCCCTTTTCGACCGCGATGCCCGCCACCCGCTGCAGCAGCGCCTTGCCAATTCCCAGCCCGCGCAGTTTCGGTTCAACGAACAGGTCTTCCAGGTACACTCCGGGCCGTCCCAACCATGTGGAATAGTTGAAGAAAGAAAGGGCAAAACCTGCTGGCTGGCCGTCGTGTTCGGCGATCAGACAGAAATAAAAGGGGGTGGGGCCAAATCCATCGCGTTCGAGATCGGCCTCGGTGGCGACCGCGGCTTCCGGAGCGTGTTCGTAAGCGGCCAGGGCGCGAATAAAGGCCAGGATTTGCGGAATATCCGCGCGGGTTGCAGGGCGAATCGTGGTTGCCATTTATCTATTTTAGAGTGTGATACAGGCCACACGCGGTCGCTCGCCTGACAAGCTATCATATAATCTTGAATTCAGCGGCTTAATCAGCCTGCGATCTACGATTTCAGGCTGGCGCGGCTTATGGCCGAAGTCAAGGTAATTCGGTTGGGACGCTGGTTGTGCCGTTCGCGCAATACATTGCTCTTGTGCGGCATGGGCAACAGGATTTAACTTGGTTTTTGCAACGGGAGGCAGCTTGTGCGCTGATTTTCGCACGGCAGATCTCCGGCTTTCAGGTGCAGCCAAGGGCTGTGCGGGGTTTGAAGGCAGTTGCATGACCCATGGCATTTGCCGGCGCATAGGTTGGCAAAATATGACTTAATGAGCGGCGCGAGCAGTATCGTTCTCGCCGCCCCCAAGGAGAAGAAGATGAAACGCAACCTTTCACTTTGGCTGGGCCTGCTGGCATTTGCCCTCTTGCCCGTATTTGCGCAAACGCCTGCCCCCAAGGGGCCTACGGGCAAGATTCATGGCAACATTATCGGTCCGGAAGGCTCCATTCGAGCTGCCGGGACGGTGAGCCTTTCGACCGACGGCGGCAGGACATCTAAATTCACCTTCCCGGTTTCTTCCACGGGCAAATATGCTGGCGAAGCGGCGCCTGGCACATACTCCGTAATCTTCCGGGCGCCTGATACGCCTCTTGACAAAGTCGTGGACGAGATTGATGGCGTCAAAATCGCCGCCGGAGATGATTTGGTCCAGGACGTCGACATGACCCGCAAGGCATTCATGGACAAATTGACCCCGGAAGACCGGCAGAAGGCGGAGCAGTTCAGAAAGCAGAACGCCGAGGTCAGAAGCCTCTCCAGCGATCTCAGTGCCTGCACCCAGGATTTCAAGGATGCGGACACTGCGCGTCAGAAGGCGAAGGAACTTCTGGGCGCAACCGCTACTAAGGAAGAGCTCGAGGCCAAGGAAGTCGAGATCAAGACTGCCAAATATTCAGAAATCGAAGTTACTATGCTCAAGGACACCAAGGTCAGGCCGGATGTTTCCTCTCTTTGGGATCAGTTGGGCTTGGCGCAGTTGGGCTTGGCGAGGATCAAAAACGATTCAGAGAAGTACGCCGATGCCGAAGCCGCCTACAAGAAGGCTCTGGCGGTCGAGGCCACTTCAAAGAAGCCAAGCACAATGAATCAGGGCGCTGCCTACAGTGGCTTGGGTGAGGTTTATGCGCGTACAGGTAAAAGTCCTGAGGCGATTGAGGCTTATGACATGGCCGCGAAGTTCAATCCGCAGGGCGCGGGAATCTATCTGACGAATGAAGCGACACTCTTCATTAACGCTGGCAATGGCGAGGCCACGGTAGCCGCCGCCGACAAGGCCATTGCGGTCGCGCCGAACCAGCCGCTCGCTTACTACCTCAAGGGACAGGGACTCATTCAGAAGGCCACGATCGATCCCAAAACAGGGAAGATGATTTTACCCGAAGGTTGTGCGGAGGCATATCAGAAATACATTGAACTGGCCCCGAATGGCCAGTTTGTCGCCGACGTGAAGGGCATTCTGTCAGAGGCTTCGCAGGTGCACAGCTCCGCCTTCGGAAACGAAACTCCCACCAAGAAGAAGAAGGGGCGGTAGGCCGGTTTCAGGCTCGTTCCATGAAAGGCGCTTCCGCCAGCCGGAAGCGCCTTTTGTTTTTTCAAGCAAAGCCAGCGTTATAGCTCATTTCTCTTGTTGCTGTAGAGAAAAGTCTCCACTGCTAAAGCATTTCTCCTTTAGATATAGAGTTTGGGTGCCCCACCCTCGCCGCGTATTTGTTTTTGCGGCTAGGATGGGATTCCTCTACACCATCAGGAAAAATGCTCTAGGTCTCTGACAGCTTAAAGTTGTACCAACCCTGGGTGCCCCACATCTCGATTTTGAGATGTGGGAAACCACGAACTCGAGGTACTTCTTCATCCTGTCAGAGGCCTAGAGCATTTCTATAGACTTCCGTGCCCCATTCATTCCGCGTTATCTGCGGAATGAGTGGGAGACCAACAAAATTACGGTCTACACCATATCCGGAAGATGAATATCAAGGTTGTTCAGGCATTTGACTGGGCGCAAAGGACGCTTCGTGGCTTTGTGTCTTGTAACAGGGCATTGCTTTACAGGCTGCGGAAAAACTCGATGTTTTGAAAGGGCACGACTTTAGTCGTGCCGCAAGTCGAGCAAAATCAACTGGCCTTTAGGCCCGGAGGGATGTTTTTCGGACGCTTAGCTTGAAAACAAACCTTTTTCCGCAACCTGTTTAGCCGTGCCGCAGAGGTCACACAAAGACACCGGGCTTTACAGGCTGCGGAAAAACTCGCTGTTTTGAAAGGGCACGACTTTAGTCGTGCCGTAAGTCGCTTGGAATCAATGCGGGCTTTAGCCCCTGAGGGATGTTCCCGTCAATCTTCACCGGAAA
>Ga0224525_1000433_pt1 | contig 19392 bp, 16 predicted proteins | sample CFST100metaG_FD_179874 | JGI IMG/M metagenome (GOLD analysis project Ga0224525, IMG submission 179874) | Peat soil microbial communities from Stordalen Mire, Sweden - C.F.S.T100 | ecosystem: Environmental > Terrestrial > Soil > Wetlands > Peat | place: Sweden: Norrbotten County, Stordalen Mire...
TCGGGGAATGCAGGACCTCGGCCAGCTTGAAATCATCCATCTCATTGACGTCGGTGCCCTTGATGATGCGGAAATCGTCATCTTGGATGATGCCGACTTGCTTGCCGATGGCGGCGGCGGTCAAGCCGTAGTCGCCCGTGATGATCGTGACGCGGATGCCAGCCCGGTGGAGCTGATCGATGGCCGAACGGACTTCCTCCCGCGGCGGGTCGTAAGTGACGGCCAGGCCCAGGAAGACCATGTCGTCTTCGACGTAGGTATCGGTTTCGACTTTCTTATAGGCCAAGGCCAAAACGCGATAGCCTTCGTTGGCGAAGGAGTCGTTTTGGAGGAGAATCGCGTCTTGCTCCTCCTTGGAGAGGGGGCTGACCTGGCTGCCCTTGTATTGGACCCCGCACTTGGGGATCAAGATGTTCGGGGCCCCCTTGGCAAAGAGGTATTTGGAGCCGCGGTCATAGAAAATGCTGCCGTTATTGAGCAGGAGCACGCTCATCTCTTTGCGGTCGCTGTTGAACGGATGGCGCTCCAAAACGGTGAATTCGTCCCGCAGCTGGCTCACCCCAAAGCCGAATTTCTCGGCGGCGATCAAAAGGCACCCCTCGGTCGGCGAGCCGTTGATCTTGAATTCATGGGTGAAATCGTTATAGCCGAGCGAGGCGTCGTTGCAGAGCACGGCGGCCACGAGCAGTTTGCCGACCCCCTTTTGGGTGGACTCGTTCTCGATCTTGAGGGTTCCGTCCTTCTTATAGCCTTCGCCGGTGATCTCGACGAGATTATCCGGCGTCCAGAGTTTTCTCACCATCAGCTGATTCTGGGTGAGGGTTCCGGTCTTATCGGTGCAGATGACGGTGGCTGAAGACAAGGTCTCGACCGAGGGAAGGCCGCGGATCAGGGCATTGTGCTTGGCCATTCGCTGGGCGCCCATGGCCAGGCAAAGGTTGACGGTCGGGAGAAGCCCTTCCGGGATGTTGGCCGTGACGATGGCCAAAGCATAGAGGAAGGAGGTAATCCAGTTGTCCTTGATGACGGAAAGGCAAAGCAAGAACACGGCGGCGCCCATGACGAAGGCGATGCCGGTGATGATCCTGACGACTTTGTTGATCTGGAGGCCCAAGGTGCCGTGCCCGACCTCGATCTTGGTCGCGAGGGTGCTGACCTGGCCGACTTCGGTATCCATGCCGATGGCGTAGACGATGGCTTTGCCCGAGCCTTCGACGATGGTCGAGCCAGCATAGACGACGTTCATGATTTCGCTGATGGCATGCCCGGTCGCGTCAAAAGAGCCCGCCAAGCGGTTGAGCGGGATGGATTCGCCCGAAAGGACGGAGTTATCGACGAAGAGCTCCGTGGTTTCGACCAAGCGGCAATCGGCGCTCACGATATCGCCTTGGACGACGACGATAAGATCGCCCACCGTCAGATCGACGGCCGGAATGGTTTTCTCGATCCCATCGCGGACCACCCGGACGTTCCGGGGAATCATCTTCCCGAGAAGCGAAAGCGCCTGATCGGTCCGCCATTCCTGGATAAAGGAGAAAACGCCGTTGATGATGATGACGGCCCAGACGGCGATCGCGAGCACCGGCATCTGGGCGATGAAGGCCAAAATGCCCGCCACCCACAAAAGAACGGCCATCGGCGAGATGAACTGCTTGAAAAGCTGAGGGATCGGATGGAAGGTTTTCTTTTCCTGAACCTTATTGAAGCCAAAAATGGCTTGCCGCTTTTTGGCTTCGTCCTCGCTCAAGCCCTTCGGCCCGGTTTCCAGAGCCGCATAAACTCCGTCGGTTTCCTTGGCCGCTATTTCCGTCTCGGTGAATTTTCTGTCCATGTTTGGACACCTCATTTCATAAGTGCGCACCCAATAAAAAGGCGCATCCGCATCGCGCGATAAGCCGCGCGTGCCTTTGCTCTAGCAAAGGGCGTGATGGACATCGGGTGGTACGGCGTAACCTACGAAGACTTTATCATCGAGGTTCGCCAAGCTGGTCAGGCTTTCGGATAAACTTCCCGCCAATTTCGCTAGAACGGCTGGGAGCTTTATCCCTTCCTTCCAAACAAAAAACGCCCTTGGAGAAATGGCGTTATCACCTGCTTGGCAGTTTTTCATAAGTAAATATTACGCTTCCTCGGGTTATTTGTGGATATAAGCGCTTACTTTCCAAGGAAGCACGGCCTTATTAGCCTTTTTGGAGGCCCTCTTTTTTATCATATCGTTTGAAATGGGCGCGGATTGGTTGTTCAATAGGCGATGAAGTTACAGAAAATCATGAAAACGCCTAGCCAAGGGAAACTCAGCACGGATAGCCCTTCGGGCCATCATTCTTCTTGCGTTCCCACTTACCTCCCTTTTTCGGACTTGTGTAAAAGCGCTGTATAACCTCTTCTCGTCTTGGCCAATGCCTTTGACGAGAAGCCCCACCGCGCCTTCATTCTCTCGATAGAGAGATGACCGGCTTTCCCGTTCACTTGGCGGGAAGCGTTTCGGCATACCCAAAGGAAAAAAACCATGAAAATCGCCAAAAACGTGACCGATCTGATCGGCCGCACCCCGTTGATCGAGCTTTCGAATTTCGAGAAGAACCACGGCCTTAATGCCACGATCGCCGGCAAGCTCGAATCCCGCAACCCCGGCGGCTCGGTCAAGGACCGCATCGCCTGGAATATGATCGCCAAAGCCGAGCAAGAAGGCCTGCTCCATCCGGATTCGGTCCTCATCGAACCCACGAGCGGAAATACCGGGATCGGATTGGCCATGGTGGCCGCCGCCCGCGGCTATAAGTTGATCCTCACGATGCCGGAGACCATGAGCGTGGAGCGTCGCGCCATCCTCAAGGCTTACGGCGCCGAGCTGGTTTTGACGGAAGGGCCCAAAGGCATGAAAGGGGCCATCGCCAAAGCCACCGAGTTGGCCGCCGCCACCCCGCACAGTTTCGTTCCTTCTCAGTTCGAGAACCCCCACAATCCGGAGATCCACTTTTTGACGACCGGGCCTGAGATTTATGCGGACACCGAGGGCAAAGTCGACATCCTGGTCGCCGGCGTCGGGACCGGGGGCACCATCACCGGGGCGGGCCGCTTCCTCAAAGAGAAGAACCCCAAGATCAAGATTGTGGCCGTCGAGCCGGCCGCTTCCCCCGTTTTGACCAAGGGCGTGGCCGGGCCTCACAAGATCCAAGGCATCGGGGCGGGTTTCGTCCCCTCGGTCCTCGACGTCAAGCTGCTCGACGAGACGATCGACGTGACCAACGAAGAAGCCTTCGCCACCGGACGCGAGCTGGCCCGGAAAGAAGGCTTATTGGTCGGCATTTCCTCCGGCGCCGCCGTTTATGCGGCTTTGGTTCTCGCCGAAAGAAAAGAAAACGCCGGGAAGCTGATCGTCGTGATCCTCCCGGATACCGGCGAGCGCTATCTTTCGACGCCGATGCTTGCCGATTAGTTTCTTGGCTTTCCGCTCGGCTCCAAAGGGAGAGAGGGTTTCTCTCCTTTTGAGACCCTTGCCTCTTGGCCCTCCGCTTCTTATAATCGTTTTGGAACATAAACCCATGCGCCTCTGATCCCTGACGGAACAAAAGCAACCAACCGATGGTTCTTTTGCTCCGTTTTTTCGTCGGGAAGGGAGGCTCGGCATGATCAAGGCAGAGCATTTATCGATTCGTTCCGTCCGCGAGGGGCGCCTTTTGATCGACGACCTCTCCTTCGTCGTCAATCCCGGGGAAAGGGTGGCCGTCATCGGGGAGGAGGGCAATGGCAAAAGCACGCTGCTTAGGGCTTTGGCTGGGCTCCCCCTGCCCTCTTTTTCCGTGGAGGGGCATCTCGAGGCCGAGCAACCGATCGGCTATCTCGAGCAGGACATCAAAAGCTTATGGGGCCGGACGGGAATCGCCGATTACCTCGTTCTTTTGACTCCAAACGAGGCCAAGGAAGAGGCCGATTATAACCTTCTCGCCGCGGCGGGTTCGGTCTTTTCGCGGCTGGGCTTGCCCGCGACCCTTTGGCGGGAGGCGCGGCCTTTGGCCTCCTTTTCCGGAGGCGAGGTCGTGAAACTCGGTTTGGCCAAGATCCTCCTCCGCCGTCCGCGAACCCTTTTCCTGGACGAGCCCTCCAACGACCTCGATCTGGCCACCATGGATTTCCTCCAGCGTTTCCTCCTCCAGGTCCGGGAACCCCTGGTCTTCGTGAGCCATGACGTCTCGCTTCTTTCCGAGACGGCCACGGGGATCATCCATCTGGAGCAATGGCATGGCAGGAAAAGCCCCCATACGACCTATGCCGCCCTCCCTTATGCGCGCTATCTGGAAAGGCACTCCTCTTCCCTTGACAAGCAAGAGACGCTGGCCCTCAAAGGGCAGGAAAACCTGAAGGCGAAAGAGGAGAAATGGCGGCATGTCTTCGATCAAGTCCGCTACGCCCAGAACCAAGCGGTCCGGGATCCCACGACCGGGCGCTTACTGAAAAAGAAGATGAAAGCCCTCCTCACCCAGAAGGAACGCTTCGCCAGGACCAAAGCCGCTCTTCCGGAAGTCCCCGAGAAAGACGTCTTGCTCCATCTCTTCTTCGACGAGGGAAGCGCCATCCCCTCCCGCAAGCGCATCGTTTCCTTTCACGGCCCCCTGCTGGCTCCCGATGGGCGCCTTCTGGCTTCCGCCCTCTCGCTGGAAGTCATCGGACCCGAAAAGATCGCCATCGTGGGCAAAAACGGAAGCGGGAAGTCGACTTTGCTCAAAGCTTTGAAAGACCAGTTGGCTTCAAGAAAAGATCTTTCGGTTGGCTATATGCCTCAGGACTACGCCGAGACCATGGGTGAAGAGGAAACCGCCCTCGATTTTCTCGCGGAAAAAGGGGATGAGGCCGAAAGGACCAAGAATCGGGAAAGGCTGGGGGCGCTTCTTTTCACCCGCGAGGAGATGGCCTTTCCCCTGGCCCGCCTGAGCGGAGGCGAGAAAGCCAAGCTTCTCCTCCTTTCCTTCATCGTCAAGAAGGCCAACGTCCTGCTCCTGGATGAGCCGACCCGCAATCTTTCGCCCAATAGCGCCCCGCGGATTCATTCGCTTCTCCGCTCCTTTGCGGGCACCCTCATCGCGGTGAGCCATGACCGGGTTTTCCTGGCCGCCTGTTTCGAGCGATTTTACGAACTCACGCCGGAGGGCTTGTCCCCAAAGGAAAATCTTTGAAGCCCTCCTCCTTTTCGAATAAAGGTCAATTTTGGGCCCTTTGATGATAAAATAACCCTATCCCATGGATCAACGGCGCCCCAAACATCACGTCGGCCGCTTCTTCTTGATTCTTTTTCTTTTGCTTCTCGCCGGAGGGCTTGTCGTCGGCGCCATTTTGTTCTTTAACCGCGATAAAGCTTCCTCTCAAAGCGGGAGCTCTTCCAGCGCCGCGGCTTCTTTGGTTTCTTCTTCCCCTTCCGGGAGCTACCACGCCGTGGCCTTTTCCCTTAACGGATATTATGGCTTTGACGGACCTGCCACCCAGGAGATCGCCGATGGCGGCCATGCCGCCGAGCCGACCGTTTCGGCGCGGCCGGGCTATCTCCTACACGGCTGGTCGACGTCTCCGACTTCCGGCGCGGTTTGGTCTTTTGACTCTACCCCGGTCACCAACGACCTCACGCTTTACGCCGTGTGGTCATTGCAAACCTATACCGCGAAGTTCGATCTTAACGGCGGGACGGGAGCGGCGATCGCGGATCAGTCCTCGACCTATCTCGCTTATGGCGACGGGGTGATCACGTCCAAGCTGACGGAACCCACCGCTTCGATCACCAAAAGCGGCTTTATCCTCGATGGCTGGTGGCTCAAGGATGGGGAAGGCAACTTCTCTCAGGAATGGAATTTCACGAGCGATCTCCTCTTAGGCGACGTCACCCTCTATGCCGGATGGGCCGCTTCCGTCACCGCCGGGGCCTACACGGTCAGCGAATACGAGACCGCCGCCAAGATCACGGGTTACAGCAATAGCACCGCGAACGGGGTTTTGACGATACCCTCCTCTTTTGATGGGAAACCGGTGCTCAGCATCGGCAAAGCCGCTTTCCGGTATTTCATCGACAGCGACACGACGAACATCGTTCTGCCCTCGACGCTGACGACGATCGGCGAGAGCGCCTTTGAAGGCTGCTCCTCGGTCTATCAGCTTTCGATTCCCTCCGGCGTGACGAGCCTTGGCAAAATGGCTTTCGACTCCTGCGCTGAGCTTTATGACCTCAAGCTCGGGAGCGGCGTGCAGAACATCGGGGAGAAGGCCTTTTACCAGTGCTCCAATCTGAATTCCTCGGGAACGCTGACCTTTCCTTCGTCCCTCCTTTCAATCGAGAAAGACGCTTTCGATATCGTGACCGCGGAGACCCCGCTCACCAAGCTCGTCTTCGAGGAAGGGCTCGAATTCATCGGCGAATCCGCCTTCGCCCACGCCAACGTGGCTTCGATCGATCTGCCCGACACCCTAGCCTTTATCGGAAGGACGGCCTTCGCCTATTGCCGCGCCGCCCCGACGGTTCGTTTGGGGCGAGGGCTCAAGGAAATCGGCTACGCTTCCTTCAGCGAGACCGGCGGCGCCATCCCTTCTTTTCTCCACGTTTATCTGACCGCGGAGGTGCCGCCAACCCTTGACGACGCCGTGGCCTTCGGGTCCTTCACGATCGTCAAAGACGTCCCTTCGCGGGCCGATTTCTGGATTGTGGTCCCGGCCGATTCCCTCGAGGCTTACAAGGCCGCGGACAACTGGAAAACGTATTACGCCTCGAGGATCGTTTCCTTTCTTATCTCGTGAAGGCTATCGCTCAAGCCAATCCTTCGCCGGATCGTCGTTGTAGGCATAGTAATAGAGCGAGGCCACCGACCCGTAGGGGGCGTACAGTTTCTTGAAACGCAGGAAGCGCTGCTTCGATAAGGTGGCGAACCCGTGGGCGGAGGTCATCCCCCCGCGCAAAGCCGCGTCGCCAAAGGAAAAGATGTCTTTTCTCCCGAGGGCGAAGACCGCCGTCATCTCCGCGGTCCAGAGGCCGATCCCTTTGATCGAGGTCAGTTTCTTGAGGAGATCGGAATCCGAAAGCGCCGCCAGTTCCGGAAGATTCAGCGAGCCCTCCTTAAGGGCTTTATCGAGGCCGCGGATATAAGCGATTTTAGCCAAAGACAAGCCGCATTTCCGGAGCTTTTCCGTAGACAGGCTTTCCATGCTCTCCGGGGTCACCGCGCCGGCCAAAGAGGCCACCCGCTTCCCGATGGTCCGGGCGGCCGAGGCGGATAGCGCCTGGCCGACGAAAGAGGAAATGAGGCTGGCATAAAGATCCTCGTCGAGGATGGTCGGGATCTTCCCGTAATGGGCGATGAGCTTCGCCAGGACGGGGCTTTTCTTCGAAAGATAGGCCAGCTCTTCGGCGCCATATTCTAATTCCATGGCTAAAAGTGTAGGCTTTTCCTTCTATTTGTCGATAACCACGATTCGGTCATCCGCATCAATCGTCAACGGCTTTTTGTCGAGATCCCCTTTGAAAAGGGAGGTCTTTCCGGCATGGATGACCCCAATGCCAAGCACTTTTTTATCCGAGGAGCGATAAAGCGCGCTGACGAATTCGGAGATCGAGCCGAAAGTCAGGGGGAAAGCGGTTTCCAAAAATTCCTTGGCCCCATAAGTGTAGATCTCATAGGAAGCGTCTTTGTCTTTCCCGTCGTCGTAAGTGAGCAGATCCTCAAATAAAGGGAACAAGTCCCGGTTTTCGCTGATTTGGGTGATCATATGGCTGATATAAGTCGTGCTCACGATGATGTTTTCGACGTCGTATTTCTGAGCGATTTCCTGATGTCTTTGATTGAGGATTTCGACGATGACCTTGATTTTTTTCTCCTTGGCCAGATCCTTGATGAGCAAAAGGGTGAATAAGACCTTGGAATCCAGCCGTTCCTCGGGGAGGCTGTCGTCGGAAAGGATGAGAATCGTATCCACCCCCGAGAGATTCTCGAGGGCTTCCCGGATGGCGGCGGGATCGGCTTCCTCGATGAAGGCGATATCGGTCTTTTCCCCGCTGTCGAGCGAGAAGAGGCGGATCGATTCCTCGATATAAGGCCGCTTGCTGCTTTTCCCAAAGACCACCACCTGGCGGCTTTCGCCCCTGAGCGGTTCCTTAAGCGAAAGCCTCCGTGCACCGACATACGGCGTTTTCCTTCGCTTCGAAAGGTCCTTTATCCCTTCCGCCAAGGCAAAGGTGTGGCCGTTCTCTTCCACCGGGATGAGCGAGGAATAGGTTTTCAGGGCTTCCTCCTCAGCGATGAAAGGCAATTCATAAAATTCCGCTCCTTCATAGGAGAAAATCTCGGAATAAGCATCGCTGATCTTTGGAACCAGGATCGCCTGGGCGATGAGATGCCCCATGAGCTCCCCCGCGAGAATGGGGATGACTTGCTCATGACGGGCGGCATCCGCCTTGATGAGGTCGGCGGTTTCTTTGCGGGCCACCTCAACGATCACCGTCTCCTCTTTTCGCTTAATCATGGAGAGCACCATCATCATGGTCTTGAGGCTCAGGATATCGGCGTCCTCGCTGGGCAATCCTTCGTTCCTTAGAATGATGACGGCCCGGGCCTCCTTCACCCCCGCCGCATCCAAAACCGCCTCCGAGAAAACAGAACCGGTTCTGACCATCAGGTCGAAGTGACGAAGCTTCTTTCCTTTCTCGAAGGCTTTGTTTTTGATTTGGCGTTCCACCGCTTCTTTATCCACGCCGGAGATGACCACGATGTCCTCTTTATCGTCCCGAAACCCAAAATCGCAGATAAGCTCGGGGGCTTCGGAGTTCCAATTGAGGATCACGATGTGGTCATCAAGATAAAGCTTGCCCCTTCCTTTTTTGGAGTTTTCGATGATGGAGGAAAAGACGCTGGCCACGTAAGCGATGATGCCGCCGCTAAAGGTCACCATGGCAGTCACGATGACGATGACGGAGGTGAGTCTCACCGCAAAAGGCGTTGTGGAATCGTAGGTTCCGGGATCCAGCAGCCAAGCGATGCTTGTGGCCAAGGCCGCCCCGTAATCCGGGAAATCTCGCTGGTCGATGAAATAAGCAACCAAGGAAGCCACGAGCCATAGGAGAACATTGAAGACGACAATTCCCAGAAGAATCAGAAGATGCGCGTTTTTAGCGGATTGGACGCTGAGCCATTTGCGGATTGCATGGAGCATGATTTGCCCTCCTTAATCTTTCCATCTCACGATGCCTGCGCCGCCGGAAGAACCTCCGGCCCCCGCGGCCCTTAGGCCAACGCCGCCCAAAAGACAGCAACTCAAAATAAGCAGAGGAACCCCCCACTGATCCCAGAAGTCGTTCTTTGAGAAAATATAATCCAATCCGCTTAGCGGTTCGGAGGCCCCGTAATCCGGGCCATCGTAATGGATCTGGTAATCGCGATAGGCGTCTTCGTCGAAAGGCGTCACTGGGATGGCGTAGGCCTCGGGGAGAACATCCGACAGGACGTCGGCATAGGCATGAGCCATGGCCGTCTCTTCGTCGGAACCGCGGCTAAAATCCTTGTCGATGATCTGGCCCATGGCGGTTGCGCTCAGATAGGAGGCCAAGCGATAGCCCGTTTCGGTTTGGATGGATCGGACGGATAAGAGGCCATCGGCTTCGGCTTTGTAATAGTAAACGAAAAGGAGGCCCATATCATTCTCCCCGATCTCCCATTTGCGGAAAAGCGTGGTTTTGCCATAAGGGCTTTCGATTTCATCGTCGGAGCTGATTTGGTAAGTCGCCACCACGATTTGGAGACCTCCGATGCCGCTATCCTTCGTCAAGTCGAAGACCTCTTCGGATTTGCTGATGAAATAATGCTTGGAGGCGCTTGAAATAACGTTGGCGTAGTCATTAACGTAAAATTCCGAGGTCGGCCGGGTGCAATCCTTAGGGAGCAAAGCCAAAACGACATAGTAAACCCCCACGGCCGCCAAGCCCAATAACGGCAGGATCCCCGGGAGTCTCCATCTCATAGGAAAAGAGGCAGTCCAAAGGCTGAGGAAGCCGGCATGCTGTAACTGATGGTGGGCATTTCGGCGTCGGATTCGCTTACGGCCCAATATCCTTTGGCCCCGGGCAGACGGAACATCCCAGCCACCATGTTCGTCGGGAAAGCGCGGATTGAAGTGTTGTATGTCCTCACCGAATCGTTGAAATCCTTGCGTCCGACTCCCAGCTCGTTTTCCGCCTCCGAGATCTCGTCCATGACCGCGACGAAACCGGATTCGCTGAGGTAGGTTGGCGAATTATCCTCCACGACCGCCAAGAGATGATTGAATGACGCGGTCTCCGCGGCATCGCTGGCCGGGGTGTCCGCCGTGTAAGAAGCCCGGACCGACGTGATCGCCTCGATGATGGCCTGTTCTTCATGGATCTCGGCTTCCAAAACGCCGAGAAGCTGGGTGATCTTGTCATGCCGTTTCTTGAGCAGGCTTTGAACCTGAGCGTAGTTGGTGCTCGTGGTCTCATCTTGCTTGACGAGGGAGTTATAGCCTCCGATGCAGATGCCGCCGAAGATAACGCCTATAACAAAAACCGCGCTGACCGTGATAATCAAAATCTTATGCCTCATGGTTGAACCCCCCGGATAAGCCATTCAGCTTGTAAAAACGAATTGTTTTACAAACTAACTAATTATAGGAATAGAGCCATTTTTCAGTCAATGGATATTTGATAAGCGGTGGTTTTGATTGCCCTGCCTTGCTTTTGCGAAACGGGAAGACCGTCAATTTTTCGTATCGGGCACTTCGACGCAGAAATGCTTCTCGTGGCATTTCGGGCAGCGCAGCCGGCGGGCCCTGGCGGTGTGGGCCGAGACCAGGAGGTCCTTGAAGCCCGGCTTGAAGCGCTCGCCGCAGGCGGGGCAGACGTAAGCGGAGCGGCGATGGTAATAAACGACGAGAAGGAACCCGCTCAAAACCGCGAACCCCAGCGCGGCGAGGAAAGGCCAATAGAGGCCAAGGAGAATCCAAAGGACGATCGAGCCGATTTCCGCCAAATCCAAAAGGATCCCGCCGATGAGCAGGGCGGCGTGGGTGGCCCGGAGGCTCTTCTTTTCCCTGAGTGAAAGCGTGAGGCCTTCGTAATTCCCCAGGGGCTTTCCGCTCTCCAGGCGGCTGATGGCGTCCGCCAGCCGCTTCTCCCGCTCCTTGGCCCCGGCGAGATCCTTTTGAGCCCTTAGGTCAGCGTTTTTGAAGACCTGAAGCAAAAGGCCGTAAGGATTGGCTTCGGAGAGGACTTCTTTGATCTCGTCCAGGGAGAGGCCCAAAGCCTTGTATTCCAGAATCAGCTCCAGCCTTCCCTCTTCTTTTTCGGAATAAAGGCGCCGCCCGCCCTCGCTCGTCGCGCTCGGGGACAAGAGCCCTTCGCGGTCATAGAACTGAAGGGCCCGGACCGAAAGGCCATGCTTCCCTGCCAATTCCCCCGTCGAATAAAGCCGTGTTTCTTCCATCGTTAATATTCCTCCGCTATGATTCACTCACGCGACCCTACGTCACGAGCAAGCGTTTTTTTGGAAAAAATCAAAAAGCAAGATTCCGCCTTTCCTATTTTCCGCCAACTTCCGGATTTCGCCAAACACGGGGCCTCTTTAGCCCCCTGAAGTGACTTTAGGGCGCCAAAGAAAAAATATTTTCTTGAAAACGAGAATCAGCGTTTTCAGGCTTCCTTTCTTGATTAATGGGTTTTCTCTCGAAGGCGTCAAGGAAAAAATATGAAAAAAAGGCTTGAAATACCTGAATTTCGACCTAATCTTTCTCGCATAGGTTGGATGCCTCCCCTTGGGGCCCCCCAAGCCTAGGAAAGAATCTATGAAAAACAAAATTCCGTTTGCCCTTCCCATCATTGCCCTTGCGGCCCTTCTCGCGGGTTGTTCGGCTTCCGCTCCCCTTAGGAATTCTCTCGTCGTTGGCATGGAGTGCGAATATGCCCCCTTCGATTGGCAGACCATGACCGCTAACGATCACACGGTGAAACTCGACAATTCCTCGCTCTACGCCGATGGCTATGACGTGGATATCTCGAAGGCCATCGCTTCCTATCTCGGCGCCACGCTCGTGATCAAGCAGATCGCCTGGGATTCGCTCATCCCCGCTTTGGAGACCAACGACATCGATTGCATCATCACCGATATGTCCTATACCGCTGAGCGAGCCAAATCGGTCGATTTCAGCGATGCCTACTATCAAAGCGCCATCGTCGGCGTCGTCAAGACGAACAGCCGGTACGCCTCCGCCACCTCGGTGGCGGACCTGGCGGGCTGCAAAGCCATCAGCCAGCTCGGGACCGTCGAAGATGGGGTCATCAGCCAAATCTCCAATGTCACCCACGTCACCGCGGCCGATACCTTCGGCGATGCGGTCTTGTCGCTTCAGGCCGGGGACGCCGATGTCCTCCTGGCCGAGGATCCAGTCGCCAAATGCATCGTCGATGTCAATAGCGGCCTTTCGGTCATCCAATTCACCAACGGCGGCTTTTCCGGGGTCGATTCTTCCGATCTGAGCGGCAACATTCCGGTCCGCAAAGGCGATTCGGTTTTGCTGGGCCAGGTCAATGGTGCTTTAGCCACGATCCCCGAGACCAAGCGGGAACTTTGGATGCAGGAGGCGAGTGAGCGCTGTTCCGTGACCAGTGACGGATCCTCATCCTCGGCGGCTTGATGACCTCATGGGATAAGTTCTGCTATCTTTTACAAAATTATTGGCCTTTATTTCTTCAAGGATTGGGCAACACCCTCTTTCTCGCGATTGTGGGGAGCATCGCCGGACTGATTATCGGGATGGGCCTCGCTCTGCTTCGCAATCTCAGCGTTTCCAAAAGGGACAGCTGGTCTTTGAAAGCGGCCAAGGAAGTCGGCAAAGGATTCGCCGCCATCTACATCGGGATTTTCCGGGGGACCCCGCTCATGGTTCAGGCCATGCTGGTGTATTTCTATGGCAAGATGTATCTCGGCTTCAATTGGGACACCGAGCTTTGCGGCCTCGTCGTTCTTTCCCTCAACACCGCGGCTTACATGGCCGAGGATGTGCGGAGCGGCATCAATTCCGTCGACAAAGGCCAGATCGAAGCGGCCCGGAGTCTGGGTTTCACGAATTTCCGGACGATGATTTTCGTCGTCTTCCCCCAAGCCCTCAAAAACTCGATCCCGACTTTGCTTAACGATTACATCATGAACATCAAGGACTCCTCGGTCCTGAACGTCATCAGCGTCTCCGAACTCTATATGGCGGCTCGCGTCGCCAATAGCACGACCTACATGGTCGTGGAGAGCTTCCTCATCATCGCGATCGTTTATCTCATCTTGACCCTCATCGCCTCGGCGATTCTCAAATACGTGGAGAAAAAACTTTCGTCGCCCTACGTCAAGAAAGTAGCCCACATCGGGCGAAGGGAGCGCGCCCATGTCTGAACCCCTTGTTAAAGTCCGGGCTCTGCGCAAGGAGTTCGACGGGGAAGAGATCCTCCATAACATCTCCTTCGATGTCAAACCCCAAGAGACCATCAGCTTCATCGGCCCTTCAGGCGCCGGCAAAAGCACGCTTCTCCGGTGCCTGAACCTCTTAGAGGAGCCGACGTCCGGCTCCATCGTCATCGAGGGGCAGGATCTCATGGATCGGAAGACGGACGTCAACCAGCTCCGTCAGAAGATCGGGATGGTCTTCCAGTCGTTCAACCTGTTCAAGAACATGTCGGTTTTGGGCAACATCGTGACCCCTCAGACCAAAGTCCTCCATCGGAGCAAAGAAGAAGCCACCGCCATCGCCCTCGAAACCCTCGCCAAAGTCCATCTTCTCGACCATAAGGATTTCAAGATCTTCCAGCTTTCGGGCGGCCAGCAGCAGCGCGCCGCCATCGCCCGGGCTTTGGCCATGAACCCCAAAATCATGCTTTTCGATGAGCCCACGAGCGCGCTTGACCCGGAGATGATCGACGAGGTCCTCGATGTCATCCGGGACCTTCGAAAAGAAGGCATGACGATGCTCATCGTGACCCACGAGATGCGCTTCGCCTTCGACATCAGCACCAAGATCGGCTTCCTCGATGAGGGCTCCCTCATCGCCTTTGACACCGCAGAAAGCATCGCCCACAGTGACAACAAGCGCATTCAGTCATTCCTCAAGAACTATCACGGGACCCGCTGAACGGGTTTCATCTTCTTTTTTTGCGATATAACGAAAATATGCAAAGGGGCCAGGCCATGAAAAAACGTTTTTGATCGGGCTATCGCTCGGAGGCTTCCTCTTTTCGCTGCTTGCCTTCCTCGCCGGGCGCTTGCCTTGATTTCCGCGACCCTGAGCCTATTAAAGAAAAAGGCCAAGAGCCTAGCCAATAGCTCTCAGCCATTTAAAACTTCGGCTCGACACGGCGCTCCGTCAGAGTGCCATGCTTTTGATTTTGCTAAATAAGAAGAATCAAATAGGCCCCAAACCCCAAGAACAAGATGTGGGAAAGGAAAAGGATGAGGAAGATGACGGCCAGCACGAAGATGACGATGCAAAAGACAAACCAAAGGATCGAAAGCACTCCCGGCCCGAAAACCCCAAAAGCCAGTATAACCGCCAAAAGCGCGAAGACGACGGCGGCGATAAGGGACCATCCAAACCAGAAAAAGATGATGGCCATGATGGCGAAAGTCAAAGAAAGGATACCTCTTATTCTCATATGTCTCTCCTGACGAGTTAATCGTAAGGCCGTTACCCCCCATTAGCAAGGAAGTTGCCTCTTCCCTTAAACCAAGAGGATATAATCTCCTCATCGCAAAAGGGCAAAAGGCGAAGCGCCCCCTGAGGTTATCCATGAAAGAAATCCTCGTCGTCAAAGATCTGAAGAAAACCTTCCATCTCTCGAGAAAGCAGCAAAAGCTCGAGCATGCCCCCTCTTCCGTCAAAGTGGCTCTCAATGGGCTCTCTTTCACCGCGAACGAAGGCGAGATCTATGGGCTGCTGGGCCCTAACGGGGCCGGCAAGACCACGACGATGCGCATCCTCGCGACCCTCATCAAAGCCGATTCCGGCGAGGCCTCGATCGATGGGATCGATGTTCGGAAAAACCCCGAGGCCATCCGAAAAGAGATCGGTTTTCTGACGAGCGACCTCAAACTCGAGGATTTCTTCACCCCCGCTTATCTTTTCAATTTTTTCAGCGATCTCCATGGCATCGAGCCAACGCTCCGCGACCAGCGGCGGCAAAAGCTCTTCGGCCGTTTTGGCATCGACCGTTTCGCCGAAGTCAAAGTCGGGGATCTCTCGACGGGCATGAAGCAGAAAGCCTCGATCGCCATCTCGATCGCCCACGATCCCAAATTCATCATCTTCGATGAGCCCACGAACGGCTTAGACGTCATCACCGCCAAATCGGTGACCGATTTCCTCCTCGAGCTCAAAGGCGAAGGCAAGACCATCATCCTCTCAACCCACATCCTCTCGCTCGTCGAGAAGATCTGCGATCGGGTGGGAATCATCTTCAACGGCCAGATGGCGGTTTCCGGGACTTTGAAAGAAGTCACGGGCGGCCGCCCGCTCGATGATGTTTTCTTTGATCTCTATCAGAAAGAGGGAGGGGAATTCTGATGAAAGACGTTTGGACGATCATCAAAAAAGAGCTGAAACGCTATTTCACCGACCCCCGGATGCTCATCACCTTGATCCTGCCGGGCCTCATCATTTTCGTCTTCTATAGCCTCATGGGAAATTTCCTCACCTCGGGGCTCTCGGCCAGCACCGACCACGATTATCTCGTCTACGTCACGAACGAGCCCTCGGAAATGTCGACTCTTTTCGTCGGAGGGACCTACGAGATAACCCCCACCTCCGTCGCCGATACGGAGGAGGCGATCGCCGCGGCCAAAGCCAAAGTCGAGGATAAAACGATCGATCTCTATGTCCACTATGAAGCCGACTTCATGACCAAAGTCAGCAATTATGACGTCTCCCAAGGCGGGAAGGCCCCGCAGATCGCGATTTATTACGATTCGGCTTCCGCCAACTCCTCGGCGATCTACCAATATTACGTCAGCGTCCTTAACGGCTATGAGACGACGATCGCCAACAAATTCGACGTCAATAGCGGATCGGGCTACGATCTCGCCTCCGAAAGCGCCAAATCCGCCACCATCCTCACGATGCTCATGCCGGAGATCTTGATTGCCTTCCTTTTCTCGGGCTGCATGGCCGTTTCGGCCGAATCGATCGCCGGGGAGAAGGAGCGTGGCACCATCACGACCCTGCTCGTGACCCCCGCCAAGAGGCGGGACATCGCCCTAGGGAAGATCATCGCCCTCAGCATCACCTCCCTCTTCAGCAGCATCGTCTCTTTCCTCGGTCTCATGGGCTCCATCAACAAGCTCGCCGGCACGAGCGTTTCCTTCGCCATTTATAACGTGGGGACCTATTTGGCCATTTTCGCGGTCATCGTCTCGACGGTGCTGCTCTTCACGATGCTTTTGTCGCTGATCTCGGCTTATGCCAAAACAAGCCGGGAAGCCAGCCAATTGGCCGTGCCTCTCATGATGCTCGTCCTCCTAGGCGGGGTCTCCTCTTTCAGCGGATCGGGCGCCGCTGCCTCTTCTTGGCTTTACCTTATCCCGATCTATAATTCCGTCCAATGCTTCGCGAGCCTTTTCTCCCTGTCCTTCAATTTGGGGCAGCTGCTCATCACCATGGGCGTCAATCTGCTTTTGGTGATCGGAGGGCTGTTCGTTTTGGAGAAAATGTTCGATAGCGAGAAGATCATGTTCAACCGCTGAGCGAGATTTTCCTTTCGCCTATGGAAAATTCATAGGCCCAAGAATAAGATGGTTGAAACCTCCCCGAAAGCGTCTGGGGCGGCGCGGATAAAAAAATCCTCTTGCTTGGGCGCCGCTACGAAGTTTCCCGTTTGAATCCGACCTCATCTTTGCGGAGGTGGTTCCGATGTCCTTCAACTACGAAGAGAAAAAAGCGAAAATACCCGACTTCGACCATTTGTTCAAGACCGGCAAAAAAGCCCCGATCCTTCGACAGATGTATCGCTCGAATCGTTGGGGCTTTTTGCTGTCGATCCTTCTCTATGTGATCAAGGACAGCCCCGTCTACGTGATCCCGATCTGCACGGCCCAGATCATTGACATCGCCGCGAAGGTCATCGCCGGCACCGGACCGGCCGATTATTTCACCCCCATCCTCATCTATAGCCTCGTCATCGTTGCTTTCCTGCTCCAGAACATCCTGTTCCATACCTTGTACGCTCGGCTCACCGACAATATGCTTCGGAACGCCTCCGCCGGCTTGCGCGAAGCGGTCGTGCGGAAGCTCCAGCACCTTTCCATCACCTTTCACAACGAGATGGAGAGCGGAGCCGTGGAATCGAAGTTCTTGCGGGATATCGACAACACCGAAAACTATCTGAACACGGTCGTGAAATCCCTGATCCCGTCGGCGATCACGGCGAGTATCGCCATCGGGATCGCCATTTACACGAGCCCCCTCATCAGCCTCTTTTTCCTCGTCGTCATCCCGCTGAACGTTTTCGTCTCCTGGCTTTTCCGCAAGAAGATCCGAAAGAACAGCTTCGAATACCGCTTGTCGGTCGAGAATCTCTCCCGGAAATTCTCTTCCATGATGGAGATGATCCCGGTGACCAAAGCCCACGGGTTAGAGGAAAACGAGATCAGCGCCATGGACAAAGAGGTCAAGGATGTGCGGTCCAAAGGGCTGGGCGTGGACTACGCGAACGCCCTCTTTGGCTCCGCCATTTGGGTCCTTGGCAACCTCTTGGGCTTCAGCTGCGTCATTTTCTGCGTCTTCCTCGCCATCAAAGGCCAAATCGGGATCGGCGACGTCGTTCTCTATCAATCCCTTTTTTCCAATATCAACAACAACATCGGGAACATCATCAATCAGCTGCCGAACCTCGCGGCGGGCCGGGAATCCCTCAACTCCCTTTCGGAGATCATGTCCTCCGAGGAAATCGAAGATGACCAAAACAAGATTCACCTTGAGACGCTCAAAGGCGACGTCGAGCTGAGCCATGTGTCCTTCCTCTACAAAGACAGCAGCAAAGACGCCATCAGCGACTTCTCGCTGAAGGTCCGTAGCGGGCAATGCATCGCCCTCGTGGGGCCTTCCGGAAGCGGCAAAACCACGATCGTCAATCTTATCATCGGCCTTCTTAAGCCAACGGAAGGCAAGGTCCTCATCGATGAAACGAATCTCAACGACCTCTCGCTTAAGGATTATCGCCACCACCTTTCCGTGGTTCCTCAAAATCCGGTGCTCTTCAAAGGCACCGTCCGGGAAAACATCACCTATGGTTTGGAGAAATATTCCGAGGACGATTTGGCGCATGCCCTCAAGATCGCCAACGCCGAGGATTTCGTTTCCAAAATGCCCCATGGCCTGGATACGGTCATTGAGGAGAACGGGGCCAACCTGAGCGGCGGCCAGAAGCAGCGGATCACGATTGCCCGGGCCATCATCCGGGACCCCCGGATCATCATCTTCGACGAGGCCACGAGCGCGCTTGACACCATTTCGGAATTCCAGGTTCAAACCGCGATCGCCTCCTCCATCCAAGGAAGAACCACTTTCATCGTCGCCCACCGCATTTCGACGATTAAAAACGCCGATCTGATCGTCTTTTTGGAAAACGGAACGATTCAGGAAGAAGGCGCTTACGACGAACTGTTGGCCAAAAAAGGCAAATTCTATGAGATGCAGCGATTGGTGGATGAAACGCCGGTTGCGGCTTCTGATTTTCTTATCGAAAAACCTTTATCCCACTGAAAGGAATATTTCCGAAAATCCGTTTTCAAAGAACGGTTTATAAAGAAGAAAACGAATCTCGAATTTGCAAAATGAAAGACATTTTTCCGAGGATGGGGCCGCGTCGGATACCCTTGAAAATCATTTCCAAAGGGTCGAAACGGTCAAGCCGAAATTCGAGGTTTAATTTCTTTGAAAGTTTTTTGCTCCATCAGCCATTTTTGATTTCTAAAGGGGCGAAGGGAACCATTTTTGTTTTTTGAATTGTCGCAAAAACAATAATGAAATCAAGGAATATGAAAACCTTTACCCTCTATTTTGTTTTTGCCAAGAAAAAATATTAATCTTCGCAAAAGGCCGTTCAATGATTCTTCTAATTTTTTTAAAAAAGATTCTTATCTTTTCGGCTGATTCCAAAGAACGGATGAAATGGGAGTGCGCCAAATTCAGATAAAATCGATTAATGGATTTTTCCAAATTCACGCTTAGAAAACCACATTATGATTTCCTTGACTTTTAAGTTTTTTTTCTAGTTTTTTCGTTCGATATTTTGAATGGGTAAACGGTAATTTAAACCTTATTTTTCGAAATGTAAGGGGTTTCTTTTTTCTTTGCTCTCGCCCGCGCGCACGTTTATAA
>Ga0224525_1000436_pt1 | contig 19319 bp, 16 predicted proteins | sample CFST100metaG_FD_179874 | JGI IMG/M metagenome (GOLD analysis project Ga0224525, IMG submission 179874) | Peat soil microbial communities from Stordalen Mire, Sweden - C.F.S.T100 | ecosystem: Environmental > Terrestrial > Soil > Wetlands > Peat | place: Sweden: Norrbotten County, Stordalen Mire...
GCATAAGGTTCGGCGGCGATATTCAAAAGGTCTAGCTTCAACTCATCGGCGATTGTTTGCAGCGCTCCCAGATGGACCATCGGAGCATAAGCGTTGAAAACAGAGATGGAAACATCGCGTCCCTGAAAACCGACTGGATTATTCACCTTATATCCGTCGATTCTCACGTCCACGATCACCGCATTGATCAATTTCACTTCTATTTCGCTGTGCCCGGTTTCCCAAGCCAATTGCTGGCGGATCCGGTCGAAAGCTTTCCATTGCACTTTCTGAATTATATTTTTGAGTTCGGGCAGATCGATCCGGATTTCCGGCCTGATGCGCTCATAATGAACGGTGGTGGTCGTTCCCTTGACTAATTCCCCGGCGATACCGATGATAGCTTTTTCCACTTTTTTGGCCCCAGCCATATTGATAGCTATCCCTATCGCCCGGCGGGAATTTTCAATCACGCCGGAAATATCCGACACCGCTCCGCTGTGCATATCTTTGATGCCTTGTCTGGCCCGACCTACTCCCGTCACCACGCCATTACCAGTCTCTTTGTCAACCTTAAATACCAGGGCTTTTACCACCTCTGTTCCGATGTCGAGCGAGAGAAGATAATCATTCGAGATATTTTTAAAACCTAAAACTTTAGAGAAGACTCCCATAATTGTTTTTGTATTTGTACCTTGATTATAAAACAAACAGCTCTTTATGACAAACGGCGCGAAACATAAAAAACAGAGAGTCAAGGGCTCTCTGTTTCCTTTATATTTCTCCGATTTATGCTTTTACTATATCTTCCGCCGGGAATTTCTTTCCCCGAACGATGTAATTCACTTCCACCTCTTCCAATCCGAAGGCTTCCTTGAAATAATTTACCACAAAATCTTGGTCGATTGTTCCCTTGCAAGTATAGGCATCTATGGAAACGAACTTTCTATAGGGAAAAGTATGGCAGCTAATATGGCTTTCGATGATCATAGCAAACCCCGAAAATCCTCCTGAATCTTTTGGATTAACCGCACCGCATTCCACCACCTCAGGTTCGGTAAGTTTGTGCATCCCCAATTTTTCCGGTAACTCGTCTAAACATTTGTAGACTATTTCCTTGTTATTTAACTTGTCAAAGTCCCCACCGTAACCGTCTATCATCAGGTGAGAACCAAATATCGTGGTCTCCACCTTGTTTTTTTCTTCCATTTTTTATTGTAGGAAAATATCCAGTGTAAAAAAAATAAAATTACTGGATAATCTTTTATTGATTAAATTAATTTTTATCTAAACTACTACTGATGTTAAATATAAAGCTTCTGGAAAATTTGTCAATAATATTTTCCAGCTGTGGATAACTTCGAAACTATAGGACTTTGATCTTTCTGAAATGGCGTTTGCCGACTTTGATAATCTTATCCTGATATTCTTCGCCTAATTTCGTCTGAAAATCTTTCACCACTTCTCCTTCGATGCTCACTCCGCCCTGCTCTACTTTTCTGCGCGCGTCGCTTTTGCTTTCAGCCATACCCGACCGCACCAATACGTCTATTACATCTTCTCCTTTTTTTACTTCCACTGTTTCTATTTCTTCCGGCATTTCTTTTTTGGAAAAAACTTTTTCGAAATGTTCTTGGGATTTTTGAGCTTCTTCTGGTCCGTAATATTGCCTGACAATATCCGCTGCCAGGATTACCTTCACGTCTTTGGGATTAGTCAGCGACGTCCGCATTTCTTTCTTGTATTTTTCAATAACTTCCCTGTCTATATTCGTAAGCAAATTAAAATATTTTATTATCAGGCTGTCCGGGATAGACATAAGCTTTCCAAACATATCCACGGGATCTTCTGTGAGTCCGATGTAGTTACCAAGACTTTTACTCATCTTATGAACTCCGTCCAATCCTTCCAGAAGCGGAATGGTCATTATGTCCTGCTCCAGTTTTTTATATTTCCTTTGCACCTTCCGACCCATTAAAAGATTAAATTTCTGATCAGTTCCTCCAATTTCCACATCTGCATCAAGGGCCACACTGTCATATCCCTGTAGGAGGGGGTATAATATTTCAACCATGCTTATGTCAACATCGTCCTTCAGCCGCTTTTTAAAATCATCTCGCTCCATGACTCTGGCAACAGTAAATTTTGACGTTAATTCAAACAGAAAAGCATACCCCTTTTTGTCATACCATTCTGTATTAAATCGAACTTCCACTTTTTCCATATCCAAAACTTTTCCGGCCTGTTCTTGATAATGTTTAAAATTAGATTTAACCTCTTCGTCCGTCAGCATTTTTCTAGCCTCATTTCTTCCTGAAGGATCACCAATTTTTGCCGTAAAATCACCTATCAGAAGAATGGCCTGGTGTCCAAGATCTTGAAATTGCCGTAGCTTCCGCAAAGGAACGGTATGTCCTAAATGTAAATCAGGTGAGGTTGGATCAATTCCAAATTTTATACGAAGCTGCTTTCCACTTAAAAGCTTGCGCTTAAGACTTTCTTTTTCTATAGCTTCTTCTACTCCTCTATCAAGAAGCACTTCTATTGATTTTTCGTTGGTTATAACTTTAGTCATATGCCAAATTTAACACGATTTTTTTTCTTAAGCAAGGAAGAAACAACCCGCAAAAGGCTGTCTTTATGCTAGATACAAAATACCCGCCTCTTCGGCGGATCGCCGAAGAGGCGATTACTCCACCACCGCCTTTATCCTTCTCACTCCCGCGCTGGAGCTTTCTTCTTTTTGGATTTTAAATACGCCTTTAATATCTCCCGAATTTTGGACGTGCGGGCCGCCGCAAATTTCTTTGGAATATTCGCCGACCGTATAAACTTTCACTTTGTCGCCATATTTATGTTCGAACGCTCCCTCCGCTCCGGCCTTCTTAGCTTCGTCCAAACTCATCTCTTCCAAAACCACCGGTACTTTCGCCTGAATTATTTCGTTGACATATTCCTCCACCGCTTTCTTTTGTTCATCGGTCATCTTGTCCGGATGGGAAAAATCAAACCGGATTCTCTCGCCGTTGATGTTTGATCCTTTCTGATGGACATTATCACCCAAAACTTTTCGCAGTCCCGCCAGCATCAAATGCGCCGCCGTATGCAGCTCTGTCGTTTTTTCCAAAGTATCCGCCAGTCCGCCTTTAAACATTCCGGCGCTAGCCGTTCGAGAAAGTTCTTGGTGTTTTTCAAGATTCTCTTTAAACTGCTCATCGAATTCCGGGACAACTTCAAAATTATTTTCTTGAGCAATCTCTTTTGTCATTTCCGGAGGAAAACCATAGGTTTGAAATAAATCAAAAGCGGCATGACCGGTAACATCTTCACTTTGAAATCTTATCGTAAGTTCCTTAAGTCCCTTAAGCAACGTCTTTCTGAATTTTTCCTCTTCTTCATTTAAAACTTCCAAAATTTTATCGTCTAATATTTCCCGATAAGCATCTTTATAAATTTCCTGAACCACTTTGGCAATCTCCGTTGTAAAATTTTCATTTATTCCAAGCAAATGCCCTTGCCGTACCGCTCGGCGGATTAATCTTCGCAAAACATAACCCCGCTGGACATTAGATGGTTCCACACCATCGGCGATGATAAACACCGCCGCTTTAATGTGATCAGCGATAATCCGCATCGCGCGTTTCACTTCTTCTGATTCGTCATATTTTTTGCCGGATATTTTTTCAATTTTTTCAATTATCGGCCAGAGAAGCTCGGTGCGATAGTTGTCATTAATGCCATTTACTGCCGTGAGCACGCGCACCAGTCCCATCCCCGTATCCACATTTTGTTGCGCCAGCTTTTCATATTTGCCTTCGGCATTTTTGTTGTATTCCATAAAAACATCATTCCAGATCTCCACCCACAAAGAATTATCATCGTTAAAACTTTCCGGCACCTCCTTCGGATTGCCGACCCAATAGAACATTTCACTATCCGGTCCGCAGGGACCCGTCTCGCCGGCCGGTCCCCACCAGTTATTTTTTTTAGGAAGTTTCGCAATTCTTTTTTCGCTCATTCCCAGATTTTTCCAAATATTAAAAGCTTCCTCGTCAAACGGCGCGTCGCTGTCGCCTTTGAAAACAGAACAAGCCAGTCGATCTTTATCCAAGTTTAACCATTTCGGCGAAGTCAAAAATTCCCAACTCCACTCGATGGCTTCTTTTTTGAAATAATCACCCAGCGACCAATTGCCGAGCATCTCGAAAAAAGTGTGGTGCGTCGGATCGCCTACTTCGTCGATATCGATGGTGCGGATGCTTTTTTGGGAATTCACCAACCTTTTGCCTTTCGGATGAATTTCGCCCATCAGATACGGCACCAAAGGGTGCATTCCGGCCGTGATAAAAAGCGTGGTCGGATCATTTTCCGGTACCACGGGAGCAGAAGGGATAATTTCATGCCCTTTTTCCTTAAAAAAGTCTAAATATTTTTGGCGAAGTTCGTTAGCTGTCATATTAGTAATTCTTGTATATCTTTTCCTTTATCTTATCAGTAATCTTATCAATCTCGCTGTCATTAAGATTGAGTTTATAATTGTTGTTCAATTCTCGCAAATCTTGGCGGAGCTTGTCAAATATATGGCCCAGGGAATCATCCAATTCTTCTTCAGTTTCTCTGACTTTCGAGCTGAATTTTTCTTTTTCGTCCTGGCCTATTTCTATCTTTTCTTCGTTCAAAATTTCTTCGATTATTTCCTGTAAGCGTGAACGGATCATATTGATTTTATTTATCTTCTTAAATTAATGCCTGCTTCCTTTTCTATTTTTTTGTAATCATCGCTGGAAAATTTGGTTCCGAAAGCACTTTTTAAAATATCCATGGCGGCTGGCATATCCTTTTCCTCTCGAAGTTCATTGTTTGCTTTCCAAATAGCATTGGTCATGCCTGCCAATGATATTTTCTTATCAGATGCCATTTTTTCTACTATTTGTCTCAAGCGTGATAGTGCCATAGCGTTTATTTTTTATCATTAAAAATAAAAAATGTATCCGAGCAAACCATTATAACAAATTCAATTGCTTCTTCAGCCTTTTTATATCTTCCTCGCCCTGAGTGATGACTTGATTGATCTTCTCGAATTGTTCTTTTTTTTCTTCCATCTCGATCCTCAGTTTCTCTTCGCTATACCGGAGTTTCCGTATCTCCGCCTCCAGATCGTCTTTCTGGTTCCTGGACTTTTTGAGATCCGATTCCAGCATAATCATTTCCATCTGCACGGAATGTTTTTTTCTCTTTTTATCTTCCTCGCTCAGATTAGCGAGATCATCTGACGTGTACATCGGTTTTATTGTTTAACCCGTTAATATTAGCCCTTACATTTATGTTGAAAGCCGGTGAATATTGAGCGGACTTGATTACTTCATCGGCCTTCGACAAAGTAAACCAAGCCACGAGACAGCTTAAAAGTATCATAAACGAAAACGCCGCCAGGGGAGAAATTTTCTGTTGCAGATTTAAAATATTATTCAGTTCCAGACGCATCTTTCTTTGTCTTATTGATTAGATCTCTCACTTCGGTGAGATTAACATCTGTCTTTTTTCTTTGCGGTTGAAATTTTTTAGGAGCCATATGGCTCATCTGATCCAGACTGAGCGGTCTTTCTTTCGGCACGAACGCCACCGGACGATATTTGTCTGGTTCTTCTTTCGGCGGAGCTGGTCTCCTCACCTCTTCCCTTTTTCCGCTATCGGCTCTCGGTTCCTCTTGCGCCCTGGCCCGAGCTCGCTGATAGTCCTTCAGACACTCCTTGCAAAAAGTCGGCCGGGACGGATCAGGCTTGAACGGCACCTGGATTTTTTCCTCGCAAGTATCGCAAACAGCTTCGTAGAGCGGCCGCTCAGTTGTGTCCGCCGGTTTGTTCTGAGAAATTTCCGGCTTGGCGATAAGTTTGACAAAAGGTTTAGCGGCAGGAGTTTCCTGGACAACGGGTTTCGGGTAACTATTCACTTTTTTTTCTTCCATTGGGTATGCTCTTACCGGCTGGCTTTCTTGTCTTGTCACCGGCGATACTCTTTTTATTTCTTTGGGAAAACTGTCGGCAGATTCTTTGTCTCCCTTGGCTAAATTTTCATAATCCTTAACATCCATCATCCCGCTCCAGCGGGCAATTTTTTCTTCCACTTCCGCCCGCGGTCGGCTGTATCTTTCCCGGGAAACCTTGATTACTTTCTCCATATTGCCTGCCGTATCAGAGAGATCGGCTGGCGGCAAGGTCTGCGCCGAAAAACCATCGCCGGCTATGCCGTCGATCATCAGCTTGAGATAAATATTGTATTTAGCCAGATTGACCAGATCGTTCATCAGAAACACCGGATCAAATTCTTTTTCCAAAAATTCCGCGTCATCCGCCCCCACCCGGAAACAGATAAGCGTTCCGACGTTGCCAAAGACGGCGTCCCGCACTACGCCGTTTCCGTCAAAGACCAGTTGGTTGATATATTGATGGGCCAGGACTAGATTGAGACGGTATTTTCTGGCTTCGGATAAAATATTGGCAAAAGATTCCGTGGCAAAGTTCTGAAATTCATCGACGTAAAGATAAAAATCTTTTCGGTCTTCTTCCGGCATATCCACCCGGCCCATCGCTCCCAATTGGATCTTGGTCACGATCATCCCGCCCAAGAGCCTCATAGCGTCTTCCCCAATGCGGCCTTTTGAAAGATTAACGATCAGGATTTTTTGGTTATCCATAATTTCGCGCATATCGATGGTGGATTTCGGCTGGCCGACGATATGGCGGATGACGGTAGAAGATAAAAATTGGCCGACTTTGTTCTGAATAGCCGCCACTGCTTCTTTCCGGAACCGGTCTTCCCATTTATCAAACTCATTGATCCAAAAAGATTTTACTACCGGATCTTTTATCTTGGGATAAACGCGTTTTCGAAAATCCTTATCGAACATCATCCGGTTCACTCCCAGCATCGTCGAGCCCGGATAATCGAGCAGGGTCAAAATAGTATTGGACAAGATATATTCCATTCTCGGGCTCCACACGTCCGGCCAGATCTTTTTGAAAACTCCCATCATACCGCTGGCGACCAGATTTTTTTTGTCTTCGTCCACTGATTCCAAAATATTAAAAGCCACCGGATACTCGCTGTCCGCCGGATTGAAATAGACGACATCATTGATCCGCTCGGGCGGAATGGCTTTCAATATCTTTTCCGCTCCCTCGCCGTGCGGATCGACATAGCAGACACCTTTGCCATTGCGGATATCCTGGATGGCCATATTTTCCAAAAGATTGGATTTGCCGACACCGGTCTTTCCGATAACATACATATGCCGGCGGCGATCGTCCTCTTTTATCCCAAAAACCCTCTCCTGGTTTCTAAAATTAGTTTTAGCGAAAAAATTGATTTCAGACATTTTATTATCTTATTGGCAAATTAGGCGGAGCTGTTCCCATTTTCGACGCCACACGGAGCACGGCCGGAGACTGCACATTCATATCCGGAAAATGAAACACGGTGGCTAATTCTTTGGTGGAAAAGAATACCTTCACCCCATCCGGATTCCTATCTCGGTATCTTCTATAAAGCTTTCTTTTCCTATAATCTCCTATAGCTTTGGTAAAAAATATTTTTCCATAAGTCTTGCTGGCATCCTGCGGCTTGACCTGGTTATAGTTCATATCGTTAAACTGCTTGATAGCGCCGATGAAAGCCGAGACGAGCGGTTTTTGAAAAGTTTCTCTCCGGCCGATCAGGATAAATCGCATCTTGGTCTGATAAGTATACCGGCCCAAATTTTCTTCCACTGATTTCAGGATATCTTTTTCCAAAGGCGACAGCCTGAATTCCAAAGGCTGCTCTTCTTTTTTGGCCGGAGTCGCGAATTCCGGCGGTTTGAACATCGCGCCGATAACATTTTTCAGAACATCCAAAAGATGGCCCCCAATTCCCATATCGGGAGCTTTCTCCCTGCCTCTCAGTTTATCCAGAATTTTCAGATGGGCCGCGTCATAGTTCCACTTTTCCGGCAAGGGCTCGACGATATATTGCAGCCAGATATGCTGATCGGGCGGCAATGCCCCGATGACTTCCACCAAAGCTGCTATGGGATCAATCATAGTGCCGGTGATATCTTCTTCAAATTTGTCGTATGTCTTTATGGGATAAGGAGGCGGAGCCGTAAACTCAAAATCTGTTCCCCACAGATCCCAGTCCCTGTTGGGAGCAACTTTCGGAAAATTTTTGGTGTAATCCTCCACTTCCATAATTTCCGCAGCGGGATATTGGGCATATATCTGCGCTTCAATAAGAGAGCGGTGTTTTTTCATCACTCTGATATAGAAATGAGCCTGCCCCCCGTCTCCGACCAGTTCAAAGCTGAAACGATCCTGGATGAGCATTCCTTTGGTCCAGATATCGAAAGTATTGTAATTTGTCGTTACGCCCGACATACCCTGAAAGATGGATTCCATCAGTTTGGGGCCTTTTTCGATTTCACGGGGAGGAATAACTTCCAGCACTGTCCAACTGAAGGTGCGGAAATAGGAATGGGGGGAAGCGATAAACACAAAATCCTTCCAGAGAATTTTGAGGAGATAATATAAGGTGGTGGGCAATATTATCCACCAGGTATGATAAAAAGCTTGCCCGAGGATATGTAAAGTTGAAAAAAAGTCCATTGAATAAATTATAGCTTCTTAATTTATTAAGCCAGCCTAAAATTATCTGATGTCTATACCTCATTATACCATTAAACGGATAATATTTCAAGGAAAATTTCGGATAAAAAATCCCCCGCTGTCGCGAAGGATTTTTCAAGATTCCAATAAAAAATATTTTATCGACGAAGGGTATATCGGTTATCGCGCCGCTCGAACATATGTTCATTATTCAAGTTGATAAGCACGGTGTTTTTTTTCACTTTTCTGACCTTGAGCACTTCGGAAAGAATTTCCTCTTTGTCCAAAGGCGTCCGGCTTTTTTCCAAAATATCTTTCAGGACATCCTTGATAGTGCCTTCGAAATATCCCCACTCGGAAAGAGCGTAGATTCCTCGTCCGATCAGCACAAACCGATCGTCTTTGATAAGTTCATTGTGCACTGTCTGGGGGTGAGCTTTTTTGGAACCTAATTTATGAACATCGATAAGCTCGGCAATCCTGGTAAAATGAAGCGGTTTTCGGGTTTCCTTGAGCACGATGTATATTTTTTCTCTGGTGCCTTTGGGACTGATTTCCGGCCAGGAGGCAAAACCCCATTTTCCGAATTTATTTCTTTTCACTTTGACCAAAACGCCCAAATAACTGATACTCTCTTCCGGTTTCAGTTCGGGAAAATCTGAAGTCAATTTTTTGGCTATTGTTTCGTCAGTCAAAACTTTCTTTTCCTGACTCAGGATCTCTTCCGCTTTTTTCCCCACTTTTCTGACCTGTTCTAGGGTTTCTTTAGACAGAACCCATGATTTTTCTATCATTCCTTTTTCCGCCGCGATTTTGATCTTTTCGGAACAACCGACCAAAAACTTGATGGCATTGGCTTCTTTCGCTCCGTCCAGATTAAAAATTTTCACCGCTTCGCTTTCCTTGATGACGCCATTATTTTTTTCAATGACCGAGATCAATCTGTTTTCCGCTTTTATGAAGTTGGGATCTTCCTGGCGACTCACAACATTTTTAAGAGCGTCCCCCACGATCTGGCGGACTCTTTCCCTGGTGATGCCATAATCCTGGCCGATTTTTTCCAGAGTCTCGGCTTTCGTGCCGGTGAGGCCGAATCGGCGCTTCATTATATCCTGGCTACGGCCGGGCAAAAAATACAGGATCTGGCTGGCCAGACGAAAAAATTCCAGTTTGTCTTCCTGACTCATATTTTCTGATTTAAATTCTCCTTCTTGGCTGTTAGGATTGATCATTTATTTAAATATATAAAATTTAACCTGATTTAGGCCCTTTTTGAGGTTCACCCATAATAGCACATAACGGTTAAATTTGTCAAGAGTATCACCGCCATGCTATCCTAAGAAAATGAAACACCTGCACGCTTTGAATAAAATCCCCGGGATCGGGCCGCAAAAAATAAAAATTATCATTAATCATTTCGGAAGGTTCCAAAATGCCTGGACGGCGGATTTGGCGCAGTTGCGAGCTTCCGGGCTCGGGGAAAAACTGGCCGAAAGAATAGTGGCGGAGAGAGGTAATATAAATTTAGACGAGGAATGGGAAAGTCTGGAAAGGGAAAATATCAAAATAACAGCTATAACTGACGAAAATTACCCTCAACTCCTGAAAGAAATCCCCAACGCGCCTTACATTATATATAGCAAGGGAAAGGCCGCCATAAACGACGCTTTTCTTATTTCCATCGTCGGCTCCCGGAAATACACTTCTTACGGCTCTCAGGTGGCGCTCAATTTTTCCCGCGAGCTGGCTGAAGCCGGCATTACGGTGGTCAGCGGTATGGCGCTCGGCATCGATTCTTTCGCCCATCGCGGAGCGCTGGACGGCGGCGGAAAAACTATCGCTGTACTCGGCAACGGCCTGAATGATGACGACATTTATCCGCGGAATAATTTCAATCTTTCGCGCGAGATAATCGGAAGCGGAATGCTACTCAGTGAATATCCGCCCGGCACTCCAGCCGGCCCGCTCACTTTCCCTGCCCGGAACCGGATCATTGCCGGAATGAGTCTGGGCACTATCGTGGTGGAAGCCGGAGAAAAAAGCGGAGCGCTTCTCACGGCGCAGATGGCCTTGGATTATAATAGAGAAGTATTTTCCATTCCCGGCTCCATCTTCTCTTCGCAATCAGTCGGCACTAATAATTTGATAAAAAAAGGAGCACGGGTAGTGACCGGAGTGAAAGATATTTTGGATGAGTTGGATCTCAATTTTTCAAGAGGGAATAAAGAAAAAACCGTCCGCCAACCTGGAACGATGGAAGAAAAAATACTTCTGGAAACTCTGACCAGTGATCCTCTCCACATTGACAATATTTCGAAACTCACTAAACTTAAGACGTCTGAGGTCAGTTCGGCTCTCGCTATGATGGAAATCAAGGGATGGGTGAAGAATATTGGAGGACAAAACTACATAATTTTATAATTTTTAATTTTTGAATTTTTAAATAATTTTTAATACTCTAATTTTTAAACATTTAAAATTAAAAATTTAGATTTATTTAAAATTAAAAATTACAAAATTAAAAATTGAATACGTAAAAACCAAATTAATTTGCTCTAAACTAATAATTCACTACTAACTCAACTACATGAAATTAGTTATCGTCGAGTCTCCTACCAAAGCTAAAACTATCTCTAAATTCCTCGGAAAAGGTTATACCGTCAAATCCAGTTACGGCCATATCCGTGATCTGCCCAAAAAAGAGATGGGCATAGATATCGAACACGATTTTGAACCCAAGTACATCATCCCGGGAGCGGCCCGGACGCGCGTCTCGGAACTCAAAAAGCTGGCGCAAAAATCGGAAGAGGTGATCCTGGCAACTGACGAAGACCGCGAGGGGGAAGCTATCTCCTGGCACTTGGTGTCCGCTTTAGGTCTGGACAAAGCCGAAGCCAAAAGGATCGTTTTTCACGAGATAACCAAAAAAGCTATCGAAAAAGCACTGGAAAGTCCCCGAAAGATCGATCTTGATCTGGTGGACGCCCAGCAAGCCAGACGCGTTCTTGACCGTCTGGTCGGTTATGAATTGTCGCCGTTCCTTTGGAAAAAAATCAGACGCGGACTGTCCGCTGGACGAGTGCAATCAGTGGCGCTGCGGCTTATCTGCGAACGCGAACGGGAAATTGAAAAATTCAAGAGCGAAAAATATTGGACCATTCCCCTGGAGCTTAAAAAGAAAAATGAGACTGAAGACGAAAAATTTGCAGGAGAGCTCGTGGAAAAAAATGGCAAAAAGATCGAGAAGTCGGAAACCCTCAAACTTTTCGCCGGAGATTACAAGATCAAAAAAACCGTCATCACCGACGAGAAGACAGCGAAAGAAATCGCCGACGATATCAAAGATTCTCAGATTCACGTTACCGATATAGTGGAGAAGGAAACCCAACGCTTCCCCGGTCCGCCTTTCACTACTTCTACCCTCCAACAAGCCTCGATTAACACTTTTGGCTACAGCGCCAAAAAAACTATGATGGCCGCTCAGAAACTTTATGAAAAAGGCTACATCACCTATATGCGTACCGACAGCGTCAACCTGTCTTTGGAATCTATGCTCGGCGCTAAAAAAATGATCGAGGAAAAATTTGGCCAAAAATATGCCCTGCCTAATCCCCGATTTTTCAAAAATAAATCCAAAGGGGCGCAGGAAGCCCACGAAGCTATCCGTCCGGCTTATCCGGAAAAACATCCCGACGAGCTGAAAAGCGAACTGGAGCCGGATCAATACAAATTATATAAACTCATCTGGGAGAAAATGATCGCCTCCCAGATGGCGCCGGCTGTTTTCGATTCGGTAAAAGTTACTATCTCTGCTGAAAATAAGAAAAATAAAAATGAATATGCCATTCAGGCCACTGGCTCGACTATAAAATTCGATGGATTTTTGAAAGTTTTGTCTTCCAGAAAAACCAACGGCGAAAATCTTCTTCCTAAACTCAAAGCTAAAGACGAGCTGGCCATCGCTGCCATTGATACTTTGGAAAAATCTACCACTCCTCCGCCCCGCTACAGCGAAGCGACGCTGGTCAAAGTTTTGGAAGAAAACGGGATCGGCCGACCGTCCACTTACGCCCCGACCATTTCGACCATTGTCGACCGGAAATACGTAGAAAAGAATGAAGAGCGAAGGCTATATCCTTTGGAAATCGGCTTGCTTGTCAACGACATTCTGGTGGAACATTTTCCGCAGATCGTCGACACCGGCTTTACTGCCGCCATCGAAGAAGACTTCGACAAGATTGCTGAGGGCAAAAAAGAATGGGTGCCGATGATCCGGGAATTTTATAAACCTTTCCACAAAAATATCGAAAGCAAAGTGAAGACGGTCAAAAAAGAAGACTATCAGGAAAAACTGGAAAAACCTTGCCCGCAATGCGGTGGGGATCTGGTGGTGAAATTCGGCCGGTTCGGAAAATTTATCGCCTGCAAAAATTTTCCGGAGTGCCGCTACACGGAAAAGACGGCCGCAGAACAAAAGACGGACGAAGAAAATGCCGGCGAGGTTTGTGATATCTGCGGCGCGCCTATGATCGTCAAGCGCGGAAAATTCGGAGCTTTCCTTGGTTGTTCCAACTATCCGGAATGCAAGGGTATCAAAAAGATCGAGAAAAAAACCGGCCTCACTTGCCCCAAATGCGGCAAAGGTGAAATTGTCGAACGCCGATCAAAAAGAGGGAAAACTTTTTTCGGCTGCAACGCTTATCCTAATTGCGACTTCGCTCTTTGGACCAAACCGACCGGCGAAAAATGCCCGAAATGCCAAAGCTTGCTAGTGTTTGGCCCGAAAGGAACGGTGAAGTGTTCGAGTAAGGAATGCAAGTTTGAGAAATAATTTCAATTTTTAAAAATGCCTTATCAGATCCTGACAATTGAAGACGTCATCAAATCTGCCAAATTCGGCCCGGATCCCAGACGGGAAGCTTTGATCAAGAAAGCTTATGAATTTGCCCGGAAAGCTCACGAAGGACAAAAAAGAAAATCGGGCGAAGACTACATCCAGCATCCAATGCATACCGCCCAAAATTTGGCGCGCATCGGGATGGGCTCCAAGACAATTTCCGCCGGCCTTCTTCACGATGTGCCGGAAGATACTCCGGTCACATTAAAAGACGTGGAAGATAATTTCGGCTCCGAGATTGCCGCTTTGGTTGACGGAGTGACTAAATTAGGAAAAATAAGACTTAGAGGAACCAAAGAAGAACTGTTTCTCGAGAATTTGCGAAAAATGTTTTTGGCTATGGCGGCTGATATCCGGGTAGTCATCATAAAACTGGCCGACCGGTTGCATAATATGGAAACGCTGGACGCTCTGCCGCCGGAAAAACAACAGCGGATAGCTTTGGAAACTATGGAGATCTTCGCTCCACTGGCCAATCGTTTGGGAATCGGCGAAATCAAAGTGCGGCTGGAAGACCTGGCTTTTAAATATCTCGAACCGGAAAATTTTGAATATTCAACCAAACTTTTGCAGGAAGAATATGAGCAACGCAAGGAATATCTGGACACGGTCGTAGTAGACCTGAAAAAAGAATTGCAAAAAGAAGGCATCGGAGTGATAAACATATTCGGACGCACAAAACACTTGTATAGTCTATATTTAAAACTCAAACGGCACGATATGAACATCCACAAGATCTATGATCTGGCCGGCATCCGCATCATCGTGCCGGAAGTGGTCAACTGCTATGAAACTTTGGGAATCGTGCATAAAAAATACCACCCGATGGTAGGACGGATAAAAGACTACGTCTCTCTTCCCAAGCCCAACGGCTATCAATCGATCCACACCACCATTTTCGGACCGGAAGGAAAATTTTTGGAAATCCAGATCAGGACCAAAAAGATGAACGAGGAAGCGGAATTCGGTATCGCCGCCCACTGGGTTTATACCGAAAAAAGAAGCCGCCTGCGAAACCTGTTTTTCCGTTCCAATTCTTCAGTGGTGAAAATCCCTCAGAAAGAACTGACCTGGGTGCGCCAGCTCAGGGAATGGCAGAACGAACTAGGCAAGAATAATCGGGAATTCATTGAAAGCCTCAAGATCGATTTTTTTAAAAATCATATTTTTGTTTTTACTCCTCAGGGAGATATCATCGATCTGCCGGAAGAAGCCACTCCGATCGATTTCGCCTACAAGGTCCACAGCGAGATCGGCAATCGCGCTACCGGCGCCAAAGTCAACGGACGGATGGTCACTTTGGATTATAAGGTCAAAAACGGCGACGTGGTGGAAATCATCACTTCCAGAGACCCTAAAAGTCCCAGCCGCGACTGGTTAAAATTCGTCCGCACCTCAGAAGCCAAAAGCCATATCCGGAAGTTTATGAAGAGAGAGGGTATCTTATAGAAAATTGATTAATTTTGTTTGTTATAGATACAAGAAACGCCGTCAAATAATTTCTTTTTTCGCCCGCAACAAAAAACTCAGCCCTAGCTGAGTTTTATTTCGTTTGTTTTCTTAATAAAATTAAGTCCTATTACTACTTCCCCAACGAATCATCCTTTATCATCCCGATCGCCTCTTTCACTGTGCTCATAAATTGCGCCGGGAAGATGATGGTGGAATTTTTTTCCACAGAAATTTCGGCCATCGTCTGAAGCGTGCGCAGCTGCAAGGCTACCGGATGGGAAGAAATTATATCCGCCGCTTCGCCCAGTTTTACCGCCGCCTGGAATTCTCCGTCGGCTGCGATAATTTTGGCCCGTTTCTCGCGCTCCGCTTCCGCTTCTTTGGCCATCGCGCGCTGCATATTGTCAGGGAGAGTAATGTCTTTTATCTCCACCGCCGTCACCTGCACGCCCCATGGCTCGGTGTGCGTGTCGATGACGTCTTTAATTTTGTCATTAATTTCTCCGGTTTGAGACAACAATTGATCGAGAGCAAATTGTCCGACCACATTTCGAACAGTCGTCTGACTGATCTGGTTCACCGCGTCAGAAACATTTTCAATTGCTATCACCGATTTTTTCGGATCGACGATGTGATAATAGGCCACCGCAGCGATATCGATGGAAACATTGTCTTTGGTAATAATTTTTTGCGAAGGAATATTCATTGTGATCGTCCGCAGAGTTGTTTTGGTCATTTTCTCGAAAAGAGGAATAAGAATGATGAGTCCGGGGCCTCGCACTCCCGTGCATTTCCCCAAAAAGAAAATGACTCCGCGATCATACTCTTTCACGATCTTAATAGCAGCAAAAAGCAGGACGATTATTATAATTACAACTAGGGTCAGAAAATCCATATTTTTAATTTAATTATTTAATCCTACTTAAAATATTATCCAGTTCTTCTTGGGAATAATATTCAATGACAATCTTACCGCCGCCGCCCGATTTGGTCAATTTTACTTTTGTGCCCAAAGTTCCGGACAGATCGTCTTCAATCTGTTTTATGGCCGGATCGATAACGATATTTCTTTGGTGCGTTTTGACCGTCACTTCCTTGGTCCTCGACTCCGTCTGTCGCACCGTCATATTATTTTTGACGATGAGATCATAAAGCGCCCGCTGTTTTTCCGGATTGTCGATGGCCAGAATGGCTTTGGCGTGGCCTTCCGTTATTTTTTCGTTGATGAGGCCGATCTGGATTTCCAAGGGCAAGCTAAGCAGCCTTATCTTATTAGCGATTACGCTGCGATTTTTTCCCATCTTCAAAGCCACCTCTTCCTGGCTCAAATCGAATTCATCTATCAGATTTTTGAAAGCTTTAGCCTCTTCGATCGCGTTAAGATCGTGGCGTTGGACATTTTCAATGATGGCCAGTTCCAATTTCTGCTGTTCGCTGGCATCGCGGATGATGACGGGCACTTTATTGAGCCCTGCAATTTTGGCCGCTTCAAACCGGCGCTCTCCCGCTATTATTTCATATTGCTCTCCGTTTTTGCTAACCGTCAAAGGTTGAATGATGCCGTGCTCTTTGATAGAAGCCGCCAGCTCTTTAAGCCTGGATTCGTCAAATCTGATCCTCGGCTGATGAGAATTGGGAATAATTTTGGCGATTTCTATTTCCATCACCCCGCCTGCGCCATCGTTTTTAATGGGTGTCGGTTCAGACGGAGCAGGTTTTGTTCCTCCGGGCGCCGGAGCGCCGAAATAGTTAAAATCTTCTTTCGGTTCGATGATCGTTGTTTTATTAGATTTTTGAGGAATGAGGGAAGATAGTCCCCTTCCTAATCCATACTGTTGTGCCATAAAAGTTTAAAATTATTTTTTATTTTACACGCTAAATTGCTTCTGATTATTTTTCCTATCCAACTCTATTATCTCTTTCGCCAGATTCTTGTAAGCCCGCGCGCCCTTGGAAAAAGCGTCAAAACCTAAAATGGATTTTCCGAATCCCGGCGCTTCAGCCAGGCGAACGGAGCGAGGAATGATCGAGTCAAAAACATGGCCGGGAAAATGGTCCTGCACTTCTTTTATCACCTGCCGCGCCAATCGATTTCTTTTGTCATACATCGTGAGCAGCGCTCCCATCACTTTGAGATCCGGTTGAAGGTTTTCTCTCACCAAGTTTATGGTATTTAACAGCTGACTCAGTCCCTCCAGGGCGAAATATTCGGTCTGCACCGGAATGATTATTTCATCCGACGCCACGAGGCCGTTAATCGTCAAAAGTCCCAAGCTTGGTGGCGAATCGATGATGATATAGTCATAGTTCGTGCGAATTTCCCGCAGGACGTTATACAAACGATATTCCCGATTATCCATATGAATAAGCTCAATGCCGGCTCCGGCCAGGTCTTGTGAGGCGGGAATGAGGTCGTGGCCCAGAGTCTTGGTTCTCAGAATTATTTTGGAAGGATGTTCGCCGATAATCATCGAGTGATAGAGACTTTTTTCTATCTGACGAGAGTCTATTCCCAGGCCGGAGGAAGCATTACCTTGCGGATCAAGGTCAACAAGTAGCACAAATTTCCCCGCGTCTGCGAGATACGTGGCCAAGTTGATAGCAGAGGTAGTTTTGCCTACTCCCCCTTTCTGGTTGACGAGTGAGATTATTTTCGCCATAATTAATTATATTATACTATAAGTAAGCCGCTATACAAAATAACGCCGCTGTGATGAAATTGGAAAATTCATCCCGCACCACTTTTCAAAATTAATAGTCAATATGCCTCGGTGGCGGAATGGCAGACGCACACGACTCAAAATCGTGCGGGAGTAATCCCATGAGAGTTCGACTCTCTCCCGAGGCACAAAAAAACAGGTTTCATAACCTGTTTTTTAGTAAAACAAAAGCATATTACTGAACCGTTAATCCTGTTGGTGCGGCGGGTGGAATGGTGTCGGAAGAGCCGGAAGAATATTTGTAAGCGCCGATGTCCCATGCTCCGGATGAAGGACGGGCGGTACCTGCCAGATCGCTATTGAGAGCCGTTATGCTGAGAGAGGTCAGATTGGCGCCGGCACCGATGGCTGGGGAACCCGATTGTAATTTATAAGTGCTGCTGAGATTGGGATTGGAAGTTACGTCATTGCTGTCGTTACCGCTGCCTGTCGCTGACTGCCATCCCGCTAAATCCGTAAACCCTCCAGTTCCATTGGTATTGAATATAAATGGAGTTGATCCGTTAAAATACCCGTAATGGAGATTATAGTTGGAATTTATAGTGCCGGCCGTAAAATAATTGGCGGAGATGACAGAAGTGCTGCCGGAACTTGTGCTTGAATTGTAAGCCAGATTGTTTTTAATGTTGAATACAGCACCAGAATTAGCGGAAGATACGGTAATGGCCGATCCGCCACCGGGTGCATTTAATATAAAGGTGTTGTTGGCGATATAAAAATTGGATGCTGTTGAACTGGGGTCGGCCTGTATGAGCGCATTTGAGACCGACTCCCCGGAATTGGCGACGAACAGGTTATTGAAAAATGCCGCGCCAGTGGCCACATCCGCCCACAGGCCTGAAGTTTGGTATTCCCCGCCCCAGCCAGGGCCAAGTTTGTTATTGTAGAACATCGGATTGATAAGCGTGCCTCCGCTGGCTGCCCAAGCATAAAATCCATTATGATGATAGTTATCACCAACGATATCGTTCCAATTCGAGAAATTGTAAATCCAGTTATCGTGGACCAGAAGACCCGTCAGGATAGAGCCCGAACTGCGATCCCCGGCATTGCCGCCCCAGTTGACATTATAGATAGTGTTGGAGGAAAGCTCAAAGTTGCTGTCGGCTCCGTAAGAGATTCCTATTCCGACAAACATATCGTGCATGAGGCAGTTTGTTACCAAAATATTGCCGAGGCCGGCGCCATCACCATCCTTAAGGTTGACTCCTACGCCGCCTGCGTTTTCATCGGTCATACTGGTCCGAACATACATATCATAAATGGCCAAATTTTTCACAGTAATATGGGTGCTGCCGTCATAGGTATAAATGGCGCTGGTATCTTCCTGGTAGGAGCAGCTCCCGCTAGGGCACGAAGTGCTTCCGGATGTACCATTGCTGGTATTCTCGATGTAGCCATTGACATTGGCGGCATTCCCATTCACACCACCGATCTGGCCTGTCGCACCGCCGTCTATTGTAATATAGCTGTAACCAGTAAGAGTAATAGCGCCAGCACCATCCCCTGAACCAGTTCCCCAGTACGGAGCTTGCAAGCTAGCCCCTGACTCGAACTTTATAGTAATGGGGCTTCCGGAAGTGCCGCTGCCTGATGCGCTTACAGCAGTTGCTCCCGCCGAACCTGTGATAG
>Ga0224525_1000440_pt1 | contig 19263 bp, 16 predicted proteins | sample CFST100metaG_FD_179874 | JGI IMG/M metagenome (GOLD analysis project Ga0224525, IMG submission 179874) | Peat soil microbial communities from Stordalen Mire, Sweden - C.F.S.T100 | ecosystem: Environmental > Terrestrial > Soil > Wetlands > Peat | place: Sweden: Norrbotten County, Stordalen Mire...
CCTTAAGGCAGTGAGGTTGCCCACCACGAGCTTGTTGGAATGGCTCTTCTCCAGCTCCACCGCCCGCTTCGTGAAGTCGGCAGTGATGTCGTTGATCTTGCGCGGACCGGTGGTATTGAACAAGCGCACCCGGGCGGTCTTGATCCCGAAGTTCCGGAAATACTGGAAGCACAATAAGTCCTCCGCCGCTTTCGAGACCCCATAGGGATGGAGCGGCAGCATGGGGCAGGATTCGTCGGGGAGATGCTCGGGCGAATACGAAAGAAGGGCCTCTCCGTAAATGGCAGACGAGGAGATGACCACGACCTTGGGGTCATAGTCCGGATGCATAGCTTTGGCTTCTTTGATGGCCTCGAATAAGCCAATCGTGCCCGAGACGTTGACGTCAATCGTGTAATAAGGGTCTTTCCAGCTCACGACCGGGAAACTTTGAGCGGCCAGGTGATAAATCCGGTCGGGGAGATAGGAGAGGATCCAATCCTTCATCTTCTGGTGTTCTCTCACATCTAATTCGAAAAGGGTGACTCCAGTCTTATCGATGTCATTGAGATCCACGGTCGGGCGGTAAAACGACCCCACCACTTCATAGCCTTTTTTATGCAAAGCCTCGACCAGGTGGCTGCCCACCATCCCGCCGGCGCCGGTGACGTATGCTTTCATGATTGATCTCCTTGTCTCTAACATTATAGAAGAACCGCAATCGTTCTTCAGCAAACCCTAATCGAAAGCGATCCGCCACCGCTTCAAGGAAGAAGAACGAAAGATCATATCTCCGAAGGAATAAAAGGGGCCTGAAAAAACTAGTCCATAAAAATAATAGAGCATCCATAAAAATCAAATTGGTATTTTAATTCTTTTAAATCGCTTAGCGCAACTCGAACTCTTTTCTGCAAGACCGCATCTGGAACATAAAAAAGCAGGAATCCACCACCGCCAGCCCCCAAGAGCTTTCCGCCTTTGGCGCCAGCCTTGATGGCTTTGTCATAATATTCATCGATCCTTAGATTACTTATTCCGTTAGCAAGGCTCTTTTTAATTTCCCAACTTTTCTGAAGCACCGGACCCAAGGAATCGATGTTGTTGTTTTCAAAGGATTCTTTGAGCTCTTTCGTCAGGTCGCAAAGTTTCTTCGTTCCTTCGATCTTTTGGCTATCCGAAGCCAGGCTTTTGGATTCGGTGGCTAGAATTTGGTTGGCATCCCTGACGTCGCCCGTATAGAACATCATCAAAGATTCTTCGAGTTTCGCATAGCTTTCGTGTTTCATGACAATGGGTTCCACTTTAACAAAGCCATCAGGGCAAAATTCATAATAGCGGAGGCCGCCGAAAGAGGCCGCGAATTGATCTTGCTTGCCAATCGAGTGGCCAAGTTTTCGGATTTCCACATCGCAGGCTTCTTTGGCGACTTTGTAGGTCGAAACGACTTGATCCGTATACGTATATAAAGCTCGAAGAAGGGCGACCGTAAATGATGACGATGAACCAAGCCCGGTGCCGGATGGGATGTCCGCCATTGAAGAAATTTCGATACCTTTGGTTCCAAAATCGGTCAAAACAACTCGAAAAATTTGATGTTCGATGTCTTTTGGGTCCTTAACTATCTCGGTTTTCGAATATTTCAAAGCAATGGTGTTTTTATCAAAAGTCGGGTTGATCGTCACATAAACGTATTTGGCGATAGCGGAAGAAATGACGCAACCTCCGTATTTCTCATAAAACGAAGGAATGTCGCTTCCCCCACCGCAGAAACTAACCCGGAAAGGAGCCCTTGAAATGATCATAAAGGAAGTTTAGTTCTCTTTCCTCAAAGCTTGACGAATAGTAAGCAATACGGCTTCATCGGATGTCATTGAGGCCTTCCATCCTGCTTTGTGGATTTTATCCAGATTATAGGCGAAATGAGGGACGTCCCCTTTCCAACCCGTTTGCGAGGTCCCATAAATAATCTTGCAGCGGTTCTTTAACCCCATTTCATTGATCACCATCGTGGCGATGGTTTTCACGGAAGTGCAGCTATCTATACCGACTTGATAGATATTCAGCCCTTTGTTATCGGGATAAAGAAGCATGATTGCTTTAATGAGGTCATCGCAATGAAGATAAGGTTTTGACTGGGTCCCGTCCCCAAAAACATGAAGTTCACTCGGGTTTTCTTTCAGCCGCGAAATAAAATCGAAGATGACTCCGTGAGTCAGTCTTCGCCCGATGACATTCGGAAAACGGAAGATGAGAGCGTTCATGTCATTCATATAGGCAAAAGAATGAATGAAGGCCTCGGAGGCCGCCTTGGCGCCTCCGTAATATGAAACGGGGTACAGGGGGCTGCTGGTTTCGGAAAATTCCTTTTGGCCATCAAGTTCGCCATAAACCGCCGAGGTCGAGGCGAAGAAGAGGTTCTTAACCCCACATTCCCGCATCGCAGCTAAAATAGCCCAAGTTGTGCTGGCCGTGCAATGAAATTCGACCGAAGGATCCTCAGCGCTGGCCTGAATATCGCTGTTGGCCGCTAGATGGAAAACATAGTTGATGGCATATTTTTTGAGAATTTGAGAAACCACTTTTGAATCGGAGGCGTCTCCTTGCTCAAAATGAAAATCCTTATTTTTGAATGCGAGGGATAGGTTTTCTTTTCTTCCCTTCAGCATATTATCGAGAACAACGACGGTATTGCCTTTTGCCAGCAAAACATCTACTAACTGACTTCCAATGAAACCGGCTCCGCCAACAACCAATTTGTTTGACATAAAAATACGCTTTTATCAATTATAAGACACAAAAAATAAAAGAGAAACAAGTCCAAACATTTGGATTATGTTTCACAAATGTAGGTGACGTCCGAAAAAGGAACTCTCAGACTTTGATTGTTCAAGTAAAAGGAGAGGGTTCCGATGGACATTATAGCAACAAACGACGAGTATTTCGGCAGGCTCGAAACGAAGATCATGGAAGAATTGTCCGAGATAGGCCCTGAACTAATCGGAAAAGGCTCGAGGCCATCGATGAGTCTCTTCCCGAAAAAGGACCGGGCCGGCTCTGGCCGATAAGGATGGGCAGAAGACGGGTTCTGACGCTTTCCGGTTACGCCGAGTTCAAAAAAAGATACTGCTCTCGATGAGGGGGGCCTAAATCTATCTTCTGGACGCCGCCACGGGCATCCTAAGGAGGTCGAAGCTATCCAACGGCTTCCGGCTCCGGCACGCCGAGATGGCCAGCGACATGACTTATTCTAAGGCCTCGAGATGGTCGCCCATTGGAAGTCCGGCGAGGTCTTTCTCTCCGGCGGCGTTATCGCCCAAATCAGGAACTGGCCGCGGAGAATGGGCAGAAGACGTCCCTGGGATTCGAAAACAGATACTTCGAGATCTCGGAAATCGGGCCGGATCCCCAGGGGATTGGATGTACAGGCAAAGATATGACATCGACGCCTCCCAATACCAAGCATGACTGCAAAAGCGTTGCTCAACATTGAATACGAAAGGAAGACGGGATTATGATTATCGCTGAAAATCATACTTACAACAAAGAACATAATGCAAATTTTTGAGATTAAATTTCATTATATTGTAGTATAATTTTGTAACTTTCCAAGAATACAAATTTTAATAAAAAACACTATTCTTGATTCTTAATATAATTAATTGTTAAAAATTCATCAAGTTTATCAAATGTATGAGAAGATTTTTTTGAGGCCTCTTCTAACTTTTCTGAGGATGCCATAATTGGAAAAAGCAAAGAATCATCGATATTTTGGGCACTCGAAAAGGGACCGTAAAATCCAAAATCCAAAAGAATTTGCTCAGTCTTTTTGCTATACAAAATAGGGATGACCTCACAACCACAAATAAGGCCCATAATCACTGAATGATGTCTAACACCAACAACGATTTTTGCTCTGCGGAAAAGATCAATTACAGAATTCAAATTATCACCACTATATTCCATGCAATGCGATTCATCAAAATAAATTTCTCTACTTAATTTTTTGCATAAAATCATATCAAATTCATAAAAACAGCATGAACCAAAGAAAATTACATTGTAGCCATTTTTTTTGTAATTTTCGGCAATCGAAAAAAGCTTTTTTTCGTAAACATTAATTTGTTCGTTTGTCCATTTTTCAAATGTGTTAAAAGTGTCAATAAATTTCGGCGCGATAATCACAATTTTTTCTTTTTTCAGGGGTTCAAGTCTTTTTATTTGATCAAAAAGCGAAAATGCGAGGTCGGTAGTATACCTAACAGTGGGAACATCCTTGAATATTTCAAAAGACTTTTTGTCCCGAAAACACACATCACTGCAGCCGCGAAAGATTTCTCGATAAAGATTAACATACCTTAGATCCTTAACCGGACCAAAATTAGTTCCAAGAACAAATACCTTTCGCTTAGAAGAAAAATACCCAGGAATCCATTCTTCCTTGAAATCATCTTTAAAAGAAAAAGTGGAGCCACCCAAATAAACAACTGGCTTTTTCTTTGCTAAATCATCTACAGAATTTGAAGAAAGATTCAAAACACGACATGTTTTTTGAAAAATTCGATGACCAAAGCCATCGCTTTCTTTTGGTTTGATCAATAAAAATTCGTTTTCATAACTTATGCAAAATTTCTTTGGACAGAACATCAAAAATAGAACATTGCTACTATGATAGTGGTTTTCTAATGATTTTAAAAACAGGTCATCCCCAAAGTTGTGGCAACAATAACAAAATAACGCAATCCTTAGTACACTATTCTTTAAAGAAGGGATTTTTTTAGTCATTTTTTCATTAAAATTATAACTAAATCTTCAGTAACATAGAATAAAAAATGTTCCCTATGCACCATAAAAATAATTTGTATAAAGACGTAGTTCTTTCTTTTTGTGCTTCAAAAAAACAAATCTCGAAATAATAAAAAAAAGAAAAACGCTATGTTTCAAGAAGAATAGCATAAATCTCGATTTTTTAGAAAAACAGTGTTTTTTTGCTAAATCATAATTACAAAGAATGAAATTTCTGATTTCTTTCTTTGATGCTTCTTTGGCGGATACGTTTGAACCATATAAATATGCACAAGCTCTTACGGAAAAACCAAGGGCTAGCTTTAAACACGTTTCTGTGACGGAATTTGCGTAATTTATACTAAAAAAATAACGATGATAGAAGGCAAGAAATTCAAAATAACTAGTCAAATTTGAATAACTTAAACTTATTCCATTTTCGTTTTTGGAATAGTGATATAACGCATCATGAACGAAAACAATTCTTTTTGCATTTAAGAAAATGAAGGGTGCAGCATCAATGTCCTCATAGGTAACCTTTTCAGGATATTTTACCCCTAAAAAACATTCTTTTTTATATAGTTTATTCCATGGATGACTAGTTATCCTATCGGAAAGAAGCGAACAAAGGGCTTCTTTATTTCCAATAACTGTTTTGTTTTTAGGCGAAACCCATTGTCCAATTTTTTCTCCTTTAGATTCGATAACAAAATCACAAATTACTATGTCTCCCATATTTATAAAAAGACCGTTAACCATTTTTTCGATCATTTTTGGATCGATTATGTCATCCGAATCAACAAAAGAGATCAATAATCCGTCAGATTGTTGAATTCCAATGTTTCTCGCCCCTCCAAGGCCAGAATGAGAATTGTCAATAATCAATTTGATTCGAGAATCAACGGTTTTCCAGAGGTTAATCATTTCAATACTTGAATCTGAGTTGTTCTCATCAATAACAAAAAGTATTTGAAGGTTCTTATATGATTGATTTTTAATAGATAAAAAACATTTTTCAATCGTCTTTTGGGAATTAAAACAAGGAACAATTACAGAAACAAGGGGGTTAATTTCCATGTTTTTATTATAGAATCAACTCGTTTTTGTATCACTACAGATTTTGCAAATCAATAACAATAGGCAACAGTTCTTCAAATTAATCATTTCTAAAATTTTTTGGATTTCTGAAAACTGCGATAATAATAAACGAGAATAATTTGAAAAAACGAAACAAATCGGTTTTTACTTTAGGAAATTTCCTGGCTGTTTCCCGTATTTTTTCTCGTTAGTTTGAAAAAATAAAAGAAGATTGTCAACGGCTTTATTAGCATTCCACGTTTTTTTCATGGTCTCCTTGGCGTTTCTGCCACATTTCCCAATTAACGACGGGTCGAAACAAATTTGGTTTATCGTTTCCCGAAGAGAATGAACAGATGAAAAGGAAAATCCATTGCTTCCGTCTTCAATAAGAAAATCCGTACTTCCTGCCGCTCTCGAAGCGATGCAACAACAACCGGCCGACATTGCCTCTGAAAGGACTGCCCCCCAACCCTCACCTTTAGTTGATGGGAAAATGAAAATATCCGATTTGAGCATAAATCCACTGACTTTTTTGTTATTAACGAAATTATTAAACACGACGTTGGAAGTTAATCCAAGTTTTTGGACACGGTTTTTTAAATTGCTTAATTCGGGGCCCTCTCCTAATATCGTCAGTTTTGCGTCAATGCCACGTTTCAAAAAAATACGCAAAATCTCAATCGAAAGATATGGACGTTTAAGAGAAATTAATCGCCCAGTAAAAAGGATACTCAGTTGATTGCCATTAACTGGATAGTATCCAGATTCTCTTGGAATACCAATTGATCCATTTGGAAAATAACCCCAATAAAGAAGTCTTTTATTAAACAAACCTAGATTGGAAAGTTCCGCTGGCAGATGAGAGCTGGCGCAAAGAAAAAAACATCCGTTGCGAGAGGGGAGATAAAAATTTTTGTAAATGGAGATCGGCATTTTAATCATTGAAACAAAATTTCTGTTTATGTGTTCCGAAAATAAAAAATATGGTTTCTTAAGTTCGTCAAGATGATTTTTGATACGCCGGTCCCCGGATCCAAAAATCACTAAATTGGCTTTACTGCATACTAAATTATCTGCTTTTTCAAAAGCAGTTTTACTTTCGTATTCCTTAATAACAAATGGCTTTTTGTCATTAAGATCATCGTAACCTACACGAATTTCTGATTTTGGAACGGGTTCTGACGATATAAAATAAAATTCAACATTTGGATGCGATAAAAAAGCTTCGCATAAGGGTAGTTGGTGATGATTCAAAAAATTAGAAACAAAAGCAACAATCATTTTTGTTTTTTTCCTTAATTTTCAATAGCAGACATAAGATACAACAAAATCCATTGTTTGTATTATATTCCTGTTTTATTGGCTGCTTTCAAAATATCTTTTACAAAATCCTCAAACAGTTTTGCTTGTTTTTCTGTTGAAAACAATTTATCGGCGACATCCTGTTCAGTTGCCAGGATTTTTGTTAAATCAATATTCCCCGAAAGCAAATCTCGGACTTTTTGAAACAATTCTTCCTTGCTTGTTGCGATGATACCACATTTGTTTTCTATGAAAAATGACAAAAGTCCCGTTTCTTCACTCCCATAAACTAAAATTGGTTTTCCAGATGCCAATAAATCACCGGTTTTAGTAGAAAGAGAATATTTAACAGCTTTAACTGATTTTTTGGAAAAGCCCTCTACAGCAACGAGCAAGTCAGTATCACACATTAGCTTAAGCATTTCGTTATAAGCCAATGGTTCGTTAAGCATGACGTTCGAAGGTTTTTCGTCATGAATCATCGCCTTTGAATCAGAAGAAAAAACATCAATGGTTAGCCTGCTGCCAAGTTTCAATAGCACTTTCCCAATCTCGCATATGGATTTAAACCTGCCAGCTTCAAGGTTCCCGAAATATCGAATTGAATTAATCTGTTTCAATGGTTTTCCCAAATTAATTGATCCAATATTGCTGCTTCCGATATGAACAACGATTCCTTTGTTGGGGAATTTAGTTGAATAAAGATTCTTGATCTTTTCCGAAACAAAAACGCAAAAAACGTTTTTAGACATAAATTTTTTCACTCTGGACGTGTAAATAGAACGATAAATCCAATAAAAAGGTGAAAGGGAAAAATGATCATTAAAAAAATAGTCATCGTAAATTGTGACGATAATTGGAATCTTAAACTCGCGAGAAAAATGTTCGGCGATGTCAAATTCATAAAAATCATAAGAGAATGCAACAAGCAAAACATCTGGTTTAAAAGAACGTACCCATAATTCAAGTTTCTCTGTGTCCCAATATTTTTTCTTCCAAATTAATTTTCTTAATAGAAAAAGCAAGGAAGTCTTTTTTCTAGGATGAAATCCAGAATTTTTTTGACTATCCAACCAGGATTCGGGCAAATCGTCATAAACAAACTGGCGCCCAACATCAGCTTTTTGAAAAATACGAGCCGCTATCAGTCTCTTGTCAGTAATCTGGAAAAGGTATTGGCAATTTCCTTTTACAGGATCCCTTGAATCGGAAAAAATCGTAGCAATGGTGTTTTTATCCCAAAAATGGAATAAAGATTCAAACGATCTGGAAACTGTGTCTTTGTTTTGAGGAAGGGGGCAAACAATCAATATTTTTGTTTTTTCCATAAAATATCATCTTTTGTTTTTTAAATAATTTTCAAGCGATATTAAAAAGTTTAGTCTTTTTTTATCCAAAATGGCCAATAAAAAGGAATAAAATAGAAAGTTATGCAAGGCAAAGAATCTTTAGATAATTCCGAAAACGCAGTTGAGAACCACGCAAAAAAGAATATTGCCTGGGGGACGATTTTAGGATATATCTCTTTGTTTTTAAGCATTATTTATGGATTTTTCTTCATTCCATGGATTATTTCGGCAATAGGAAATTCCGATTATGGCTTGTTTACGATTTCAACTTCTCTTATCAGCCTTTTTTTGATTGATTTCGGCCTCGGCTCCACCACAAACGCCTATTTATCGAAATATAGGGCTAAGGGCGATGAAAAGGCAACCGCTACTTTTATTTCTATAATATATAAACTTTATCTTTTTATTGATGCTTTTATTTTGGTTTCGTTTTTGGTAGCTTACTTTCTCATCGACTATATCTACATTGGTTTGACACCAATCGAAAGAGAATCATTTAAAACCATTTTTTTGATATCCGCCTCATTTAACATAATCTCATTCCCAACATCCGTTTTTGACGGAATTCTTTACTCTAATGAAGAATTCATATGGTCAAAGGTAATTGACATTTTTAATAAGGTTTTTTTAATAGCGTTTGTCGCAATCTCGATTATCATGGGATATGGCCTTTTGGGGCTGATAATTGCGCAAGTGGTCGGCAATCTTTTAGCTATCGTTTTCAAATACATAATAATAAAAGTAAAATTGAAAATAAAAATCCCTTTAAACGTTGCCATACATTGGCGGGACGTCAAGGGGATTCTTTTCTTTTCCTTGTGGGCCGCGATTTGTTCGATTTGCAGCCCTTTGATTTTAAATGTGGTTCCTAATATATTAGGCATTGTTTCAAATTCTTCGAATATCGCGGTTTTTGGAATCATCGCTTCAATAGAAGGCTATGTTTATACATTTGGTTCGATTATGGGTGGCTTTTTCTTGCCAAAAATTTCAAGAATCTTTACGGCCGGTGATTCTACAACGAAATTAGAATCTCTGGCCATAAAAGTGGGCAAAATTCAAATGATTATCTTAGGGCTTGTCGAAATCGGTTTCATTTGCTGCGGGAGCGATTTCATCATGGCTTGGTTGAAAGATTCCACTTATATGCCCGCCTACTGGGGAGCAATCTTAATAATGCTATATCAACTGGTTTATATTCCAGAACTCGTATTTTACACCGCGATGTTTACTAATTCTTCATTCACAAAACACTTGGCGATCATCATTATAATAGAAACCATCATCAATTTATCGTTATGTTTTGTTTTTTCTTATTTTTACGGAGTTTTGGGCGCTTGTTTCGCCATTTTCATTGCAAGAACATTTGAACTAATATTGGAAAACTTTTTTTATGTTAAAGATTTAAAAGTCAATATTAAAAAATTCTTTTCGAAAACATATTTGCGATTTATCCCGGCTTTCGTAGCAGGTTTGTCTGTTGGCCTGCTTCTTCATTTTTACCTAAATTTCTCCTTCGCTATTAAACTCTTGATTGAAATACCGATTATAGCAATCGTTTATGGAGTATTCATGTTGTTTGCCTTCCCAAAAGAAGAAATTATGGTGTTTCTTTCCAAAATCCCCTTTTTATCTAACCCAAAAAACCCGATTGATAATTCTTCAAGAATGGAAAAACAAAAAAAGAAAATTATTTTGCCAATTGTTTGCACGACAATAGTTGTTTTTTCAATTGGCGCAATTTCAGTTGTACTTAATACCGATAGTTTGGGGATGGCAGGAACATATGTTTTTACTTTTGATGGAGAGGCGATAAGTAGTGTTTCACTAAATTTAAAAAATAATTTTGTTTTAACTACTTTTTACAAAAATGGGGTTCGATTGGCTCAGCCTGACAATGAAGAATATCAATGGCGATATAGGTACGTCCAAAATAACCAAGCTATAGATTCTTCACTAATTACTTCTTCTGACATTATCGCAATTTATAATTCGGACGGAGGGTGCGTTTGGACATATTATTATTTTGAAAATTGCCTTTATACAAGCGACCTCACAAGCGAGTATGGAAATAAACAGGAGGTTTTCATAAAAAAATAATGGGAAATATAGCAATAATTAAGGAAAATCTCAAAAAAAGAGCAAATCAAATAGCTTTTATTTCTTTTGAAATGCTTTTATTTTTGGGATGCACCAATATTTTTTCTTTGCAAGGATACTTAATTACCGCCGCTTTAGTAATCGCCTTTTTTTCATTTTTTATTAACAAACAATTCGTTTTAGATAAATCCTTCTTCTTTCTTTGTTTTTTTTGCTTATCTTATTATCTTTCGATTCTTTTTTGGAACGGCTTTAAAATTAATGACATTGTTTATTATCTTTTTGGCCCTCTTGTAGCTTATCAAATAGGACAGAATTCAATCCACACCTATAATTCTAAACCATTTATTTTAATCACGATTTTTTCTATGGCTTTGGGATTTTTTACAAGTGCGGTCACTTCGATTATAACAACAGTATATCAACAAGGCATTTTATTCGACGGTGGTTATCTAATTACTGCTTGGCCCTACCAAATTTACTTAAGAACAGGGTTGTCTCTTTATCTTCTTTCTTTTTCATCGTTGTGTTTCCCGTTAATCTTAGTAAAAAACGATTTAAGAAAATGGTATTCTCTTCCGCTTTTTGTTTTAGCAATTGTTTTTGCTGTTTGGTCATCTTCTGTTGCTGGAAATAGATCTTTTATCTTGGTGATTGCGGGAATTGTTTTATTTTTTTGCATCAATGCCATTATAAAATTTAAAAAGTTTTATTTATTGGCTTTGTTTTCTTTCGTAATCGTTTTGCCTCTTATTGTAGTGTTTCTATTTTATGCAAACATAATTGCTCCGCCTGAATGGTTATTAAACATTAACGTGATTAAACGTTTCTTATCGGGTGGATCTGATATCTCAAGGAGTGATTTATATATAGAATTTTTCGAGAATTGTTATAAATATCCATTTGGCGGCATGAACAAGATATTGACTTATGTCCATAACGTTTGGCTAGACGTTTATAACTATGGTGGTTTGATTCCTTTTGTCCTAGAAACAATAATAATAGTAGATTATATTATTAAAATGCGCAGATATTCTATTTCTGTGCCACCTTCTTCCTTTACGAAAATTTGTTTGATAACTCTTTCTTTGGGAATTGCTTTTCTATCCCTTTTCGAACCCTTAGTTCAAGCCAATATTTTTGTTCTATTCCCTTTGTTCATTATTTATGGTTATATTTGCAGAAAAAATAAAAAACGGTTTACCAATATTGTCTTTAAAGTTGAGAAAATTTAATAAATTGAGGAAACTTTTTTAAATGGAAAAATACATACGTTTTAATTAGTGGCAAATTAATTTTTATAGTTTCCTCTTAAGTAAAAAACTATATTCTTAGGAAAGAATATATTCTAAAAATCATTGCTGTCGACTGTTTTCGTAAAGGGCGAGGTAATTTTTCAACATTTGATCTATGTTCAATTTTGAAACGCTTTCGGAAACTAAATTTCGCGAATAACGAGTGTTTGTGATTTTTTCAATATTTGCACAAATTTGTGGAATATCATTTTTTTTAGAAAAATAACCGTTTATTCCATTAATTACCATTTCCGCGGCACCTCCAACATTAAAAGTAGCTACTGGAGTTCCGCAGGCAATACTTTCAATATTTACGGTAGGAAAATTATCTTCTTGTGTGGTATTTACGAAGCAATCCAACGAAGAGTAAAACGAGGCAATATATTTTTGATCATTGGTTTTTTTTAGGCAAATAGTGTCACTAGGCATGCCATCCAACTTCTGCTCAAAACCCAAAAAAACAGATTGAAAACCCTTTTTTGACATTATTGCAGAAATTTCAATCGCTTGTTTAAGACCCTTTTTGTCACTCCAAACATAGGCAGCAAAACCAATTAGCTTCTTTTTTCGGCCAAGTCCATCTATGACAAGTTTTGGGGCATCACAATTAAAGACCGAATGGTCGATTCCATTATTAATAACGGCAATTTTTTTAGCCAAACCAGAATTTTTAACTAAATTAGAAAGCCACAAAGAAGGGGAAACCAATTGAAGATCTTCATATTCAATAAGTTTTCTTTTCAAAATCCAGTAATGTCTTGAACGATCAAACAAAATAGTTCGTGGATAAGCGTTCTTAAATGGACAGTCCCCACAAGCGTTTTTCCATTTATTGCAACCATTAAAATCAAAAGAACAACACCGGCCAGTTAAAATCCAGCAGTCGTGAAGGGTCCATAAAACAGGAATATGGTTGGATTGGGCAAAATCAATTAAAAGAGCAAAATTAAAATAATAACCATGGACATTGTGAACATGGATGATATCTGGTTTAAATTTCTTTATTTCTTCAATGGCTTTTCTTGTCATAAAAGAATTTGTAAAACCATCGCGTCCATCGATTTTTGACATTAATTTGAAAAAGATATGATTAAACCTGTTTTTATTGGTAAAAAATGTGTTGATTTTATTGCCCGCAGGCGATGGGATACTTGAAACGAGCAAAACCTCATGACCGTTATTTATTAAATCAGAAGCCAAATTTAAAACAATCGAGCCAGTAGACCCATGCAAAGAACCATTAATTATACAAATCTTCATAAAAAAATTAATCAGCTTTCCGATTCATTTCGTTTTGTTGTTTCGATCTGTTCGTTTCAACATCCATAAAGAAGGTGTCGGGGCTACCCTCATCAAAGACTTCGTTAGCCCACATTATAATTGCGGAATCTTGAGCGCCGATATTCTTAATGCTGTGAACAAAACCAGGCGGAATATCTATTATTTTCAAATTTTCGCCGGAGCAAATATAAGATATGACGTTATCGGTATCGATTCTTCGGAGCTTTATTTCACAAACACCGCTGATTACCAAATATTTTTCGCATTTGCTCATATGATAATGATTGCCCTTAAGAATGCCTGGATGGGCAATGTTGATTGAAATCTGACCATTTTGCAGGGTTTTAAATATTTCCGTGAAAGAACCTCTTTCATCGCGATGAGATTCCAAATTATACGAAAAATCAACTTCGATGTAAGAAAGATAGGTGGAATAAAGATCTTTCAAAAAACCACCTTCAACATTTGGAATCGTAAGATTTTCCCTTGATTCTTTAAACGAAATTAAGGCATTTGCGACAGAACTAAGCGTTTCCGAAAAATGCGGTTCAACATGCAAGAAACATTCTTTAGAGACGGGGGGGGTTCCGATGGTCTTTAAAAATTCTGAAACCACGTCGTCTATATAAACAAAATCAATCGCAGGGGCTTTTTCGTTAACTTCTAAAGGAATGCCATGAATGACGTTATAACACCATGTCGCAATAACGCTATTGTAATTAGGTTTACACCATTTCCCGAAAACGTTATAAAGGCGGTAAACGTAGACTTGATGTCCTTGTTTCCCGAATTCAAGAAGTTGGTCTTCAGCCATTTTTTTAGATCTACCATAAGGATTATCAAGTTCGGCTTGGGTGGAGGAACTGAAAATTATCGGAGCCTTGGATCCCGTCGACTCAATAATATCTAAAAGTTTTTTAGTGAAATTGACATTGCCATCAAGAAACTCTTTTGGGTCAAGAGGGCGGTTAACGCCGGCTAGATGAACTATGAAATTACAGGAAGAGACATAATTCTTTAAATCTTCGTCAGTAGAACCTATATCAAACTCAAAAACTTCGTAACCTTTGTTCTTCAACCATAGACAAAGATTTTTGCCAATGAATCCATTTGCGCCGGTGACAAGCACTTTCATTATTTTTTATCCACAAACAAGTCAAGGCGGAGGAGTAGTTTCTTCATTCCCTCGACGTCGAGTCGTTCTGTATTGTGGGATGTATAAGATTCCGAGAGATTAAGTTTCTTGTTTCCTTTCTCGACATATTGATCGTAGTTCAGATCACGATTATCCGCTCTAATCCTAAAGAAATCCCCTTCATCTTTGGCTCTCAACATTTCCTCCTGAGTAACCAAAGTCTCATACAGTTTCTCCCCGTGACGAGTGCCAATGTATTTAACGCCGGTTTTGCTTCCGGTCAATTCAATCACGGCCTTCGCTAACGTTTCGATGGTGGCGGCTGGGGCTTTTTGAACGAATAAGTCGCCCTGTTCGCCGTGCTCGAAGGCAAAAATGACTAGGTTAACCGCATCTTCGAGGGTCATCATGAACCGAGTCATTTCCGGATTCGTTATGGTAATGGGATCGCCTTCCTTGATTTGCTCCAGGAAAAGTGGGATCACTGATCCCCGACTCGCCATCACGTTCCCGTAACGGGTCAAACATAAAACAGGATCGCCAGGAAGCATCTGCCGCGATCTTGCTATGACGTTCTTTTCCATTAAGGCTTTGGTCATCCCCATGGCGTTAATAGGGTAGGCGGCTTTGTCGGTAGAAAGAAATATGGCCTTCTTGACATGGTTCGCCAAACAAGCGGAAATGACATAATCCGATCCTATCACGTTCGTCTTAACGGCTTCCATTGGGTAAAACTCGCAGGATGGGACCTGCTTTAAGGCGGCTGCCGAGAAGACATAATCAACACCCCGGAAGGCATTAATGATTGCGTTGTAATCTCTTACATCTCCAATATAAAACTTAAGCTTTTCACTATTGTATTGCTTGCGCATGTCGTCTTGTTTCTTCTCGTCACGGGATACAATACGAATTTCCTTAATGCCTGTGTTAAGAAACCTATCGACAGCGGCGTGACCAAAACTTCCGGTTCCTCCGGTCACGAGCAAGATCTTTCCGTCAAAAATGTCTGACATTTGATTCCTCCGATTTATTATTCTCTAATATTTAAGCACTTATAAACGATTAAATTTTGGTAATTGGATGAAAAATTATGTAAATTGCTCCTTTTTAAAAAAATAGCTACTTGTGCAAATGCTTATTATAGTAATAACGAACAAGCCAGTTCGGCGCAATGTATTGGACCCAATACATGAAACCATTCTTATAGTAAACTAATGGGCCAATAAAATGCGTTTTTCCCATGTATTTTAAAAGCTTTTTTTGGCTTTCAAATGAATCTTTATTCTTTCGCCGTTTCAAAGTTTTGTCGTCGCTTCTCATAAAAACGAGTGGTTCATCTATGTTCATGCAACGTGCACCTAATTGAATCATTCTAATCCAAAGAAAATAATCCTCTTTATATATTAGCGGTTGGTAATTCCCCGCTTTAAGCACTATAGATTTCCTAAATGCCACGGAGGGGTGATTAAATGGAGATCGATATTTGGCAAAATCAATAATTTCTTGATTCATTGAAGGCAGTTTTCTTTTTCCATTAATGTTTGAAATGCTTCCCGAAAAAAGAAGAACTGTAGATGAGAGAACATCGACATTGTTATTTTCTAGGTTCTCGATTTCTTTTTCTGCTCTTACCGGAAAAGAAATGTCATCGGAATCCGCTCGTAAAATGAATTCATTTTTGCACGCTAGAATTCCAATTGATAATGCATTGCCTAGTCCCTTTTGTTCAGACAAACGGATAGTATGAAAAATAGAGTTATGTGTTGATTGATGTTTTTCTATTACTTCATCAAGTTCATTTGTCAAGGGCCCATCACAAACTAGAACAAAATCGTCAGTCTGGAACGTTTGATTCCATATGCTCTCAAAGGCTTCTTCCAAAAAAGTTGGGTTTTCTTTGTGATATACAGACATCAAAACAGAATAGTTGTTCATATGAGAATTCTACTCGAAAAATCGTTTTCTAAAAATAGACTCTTAAAAAAGAATGTATTTCGTATCAGGTAGCAAAGAAACCTCAAAAAAATCGCCACGACACTTTTTTATAATCTTTTTGTCTCTCTTCGATAAAGAGAACGGACGAAAAAAAGCAGTAAGAAGATCATGACAAACTTTGATGGTCATCGTGTCATCGGCATCCAACGATGGGTACTTCCGATGGCAAAGAGGGAGAAAACATTATATTCGAAAACATTTTACGATTGCTCTGTCACCTAACAACTTTTAACTCAAAAACAACACTATAGAATTTGGGTAGCCAAATAATTGATCTTTGCCTTATAATCTACCTATTAAAGATAGGGGTTCCCATTAATGCTAAAAACTAATCAGAATGTTTACCTGCCAATAAAACGGCTAATCGATCTGGCTGGATCGATGATCGGGATACTCTTGCTTTCACCCGTGTTATTCATTGCCGCTATTATCACTAAATGTACGTCAAAAGGGCCGGTTTTTTTCAGGCAATTACGCTTGGGAAAAAATAAAAAGGCGTTTACGTTATATAAATTCCGTTCCATGAGAATTGACGCGCCTCAAATTCCGCCAGAAAACATGACCGTGGAACAACAACGATCAATGACTACAAATTGGGGCGAATTTATCAGAAAAACCTCTATTGATGAAATACCCCAATTATTTAATATCTGGCTCGGCGAAATGTCTTTTATTGGTCCAAGGCCGAGTCAAACCGAACAATTTGAATCTGAACTTGTCCAAGCCAGGGAATCATTTATTCCAAATGCCTATGAAATTAAGCCTGGCCTAAGCGGCTATGCCCAAATCCATCTTCGTCGAGATCATGACATCATGAAAAAAGCTAGTGACGATGCCTATTATGTAAAGCACATGTCTTTATGGTTTGACATCAAGCTTTTTGTCTATAGTTTTTTTGTATTATTTGGATTTACAAAAGGTAGATAAAAAGGCTATTTGTTCCAAGTTTCTTTGTTGATAATTGAAATATATTTTTTTGTTATTTTAACAACTTTGCTAGAAACTTTTTTTTCATCATAATCAGGCACAATCTTAATATTGTTTCCTGATCTATGAATTTCTCTTGCTCTTTCTGTGGCTAGCATAATCGTCTTGTAATCGACTCCCCCGATGGCGATAGATCCGTTCTCCACTCCTTCTTGTCGCTCCGTCGAAGTCCTGATCAAAACTCCAGGGAAATCAAAAATCGAGGATTCTTCAGTAAGAGTGCCTGAGTCCGATAAGACAACAAAAGCGTTCCGTTCGAGTTGACAATACTCAAAGAACCCAAAAGGTTTGTCTTCTCGGATGTATTTTGAAAGTTGAAAACCCTGCTGCTCAAATCTTTTCCGAGTTCTTGGATGAACAGAAAATATCACAGGCATCTTGAAGTGGTCGGCTATTTTGTTTAACGAAGGATATAAGCGATTGAACTTCTCCGGAATATCCACGTTTTCCTCGCGATGGGCGGACATCACGATATATTTTCCTTTTGTTAATCCCAGTTCCGTAAGGATATTGCAAGAATCAATCTCTTTTCTATGAGCATTAATGACTTCCAGCATCGGAGAGCCCGTGATGAAGGTTCGATCTTTCCTTAATCCTTCTCGGATCAAATTGTTATAAGCAAAATGCGAATAGGGCATGTTGATGTCGCTGATGTGATCCACAATCGTCCGGTTGGTCATTTCGGCCACATTCCAATCCCAGCACCGATTCCCGGCTTCCATATGAAAAATCGGGGTCTTGAGCCGCTTGGCAGAAATGGCGGACAAAGCCGAATTGGTGTCCCCCAAAATCAATATGGCATCGGGTTTAACTTCTTGAATGAGGTCATAAGTCTTCGAAATGACCAATCCCATGGTCTCGCCGAGGTTTTTTCCCACGCAATTGATGGCATAATCCGGCTTTCTAACCCCGAGTTCTTTAAAAAAGATGCCGTTGAGCTCATAGTCGTAGTTTTGTCCGGTATGAACGAGGATATGATCAAATTCTTTGTCGCATTTTTTGATCACTTCCGAAAGACGAATGATCTCGGGTCTGGTTCCGAGAATCGTCATCACCTTAAGTTTTCTTTTGATTTCCATGCTGCTTATTATCTTAATCTTTATCCAAATTCAGTTCACTAAATCTATTAATCCTAGGCTTTGGCGGCCTTCGCCGGTTTGGCATTGAAGAACCTTAAGGCATAGACGATGTTCTTGCCTTCGTGCGATAAAGAAAACTTTTTTTCTTTGCTCTTGATCAGATAGTTTTCCTCAACCAAAGAGCGCATCGTGCGAGCGAGAGGCCGCTCGCTTGGGCCTGCCGGGCTTTGGCCTTTTTTAACGAAGAAGGCTTTTATCTCCGACATCGGAACTTCATGAGGTTTGCGACTCTCCGCTAACTGTGACAGACCCGAAATGACGGAGACCTCTTCTTGGCTCAGGGAAAGATCCTTGAGGTAGCGCTGGCTGGCGTAGATGAGGAACGCCGAGAAGGTATCGTCCGAGAGGATGTCATCGAGCGGCAGCCCCTCGCAATAGGCATAAGCCTCATCGATGGAGCCCGGCTTGAAGCCCTCACCCGCCTCTTCAGAAGGCGCGGATTTGATCTCCTCGTTGTTGCCGAAAGAAAAGAAATCGGCGACCCAAGGATTTGAAACGAGAACTTCTTTTCTTAATATCTCATAAGCTCTCGCGAAATCCCCGTACTTGATAAAGAACAAAACGGAGTCGGCGGCAGGGAAGACGCTGGGATCGGTCGACGCATCATTAAGGGCGACGAACTTCTTGGGTTCGTCCAAAGCCAAATAGCATAGGCCTAGGAAGCGGGAGGCATGAAGATGATCGCCGCTATCGAGGAGACGTTCTTCCTCGGCGTAGATCGAAGCGAGGCGATAGTCCCCTTGGGCATAACGATAATAGGCGACGGCATAAAGAAGCCGGATGAAGGAGGCGGTCTCTTTGAGGCCATAGAAATCCCCAATATGGGCGGCTGCGAAGCC
>Ga0224525_1000446_pt1 | contig 18911 bp, 17 predicted proteins | sample CFST100metaG_FD_179874 | JGI IMG/M metagenome (GOLD analysis project Ga0224525, IMG submission 179874) | Peat soil microbial communities from Stordalen Mire, Sweden - C.F.S.T100 | ecosystem: Environmental > Terrestrial > Soil > Wetlands > Peat | place: Sweden: Norrbotten County, Stordalen Mire...
CCTGGGGCAACTTCAAGGACATCTTTTCCAACATCTTTTCCGAGGCGCAGCAATCCCGGAGTCCGCACGGCCCGCAGCCGGGCACCGACCTCGAATACCAAGCCACGGTGGACTTCTGGACGGCCATCCGCGGAGGCCAGATGCGGCTGCAGGTGAATCGCCAGGAGACCTGCCCCACCTGCCACGGCCAGGCGCGCACCGGCGGACTCGCGCAGTGCACGGAGTGCAACGGCACGGGCCATGTGACGCAGATGGGCGGGCGCATGAAGTTCAACATTTCCTGCCCGCGATGCAACGGAACGGGGCGCACCACCAATGTCTGCCCGGCGTGCCACGGCGAGGGCGTGATCAGCCGCACTGAACCCATCGAGTTTCGCATCAAGGCCGGCACCCGCGACGGCCAGCACATTCGCCTGCAAGGAAAAGGCAACGCCGGACTGAACGGCGGCCCGGCCGGCGACCTCTACCTCATTGTCCGCGCCAGCGCGCATCCGGTCTTCACGCGGGAGGGCGACGACATCCACCTGACCGTTCCGGTAACCATCTCCGAGGCCTCCCTGGGCGCCAAGGTGGATGTGCCCACCATCGACGGCAACGCACACTTGAAGATTCCCCCCGGCACCCAGAGCGGGCAGAAGCTGCGCATGAGGGAGCGGGGCGTGGAGAACGCGCAGCACCCCGGCCAGCGCGGCGACCAGATCGTCACCGTCACAGTGGAAGTTCCGCATCTCAACGACGAGCGCAGCCGCGAGATCATGCGCGAACTGGGCAAGCTGAACGCCGAGGACCCGCGCGCGGAGTTGTTTGAGAAACTGTAGCCACCTGCGGTGGGGCCAACTGCTCGCTCTTCGCTCGCGGATAGTTCATGTCGGACCCTTTACGCGACCAGAGGTCGCATCATGAAGATGGATACGCAACAAATCGAGATCATAGGCAAGCACATCCTGATTGCGAACTTGCTTGCGGCTAATCTAGAAGTGGCTGAACCCATTCGTGACCATGGAATCGACCTAATTGTTTTTCGTGATGGTTCGGACGGTAACAAATTCATTGCCTGCCCAATTCAATTGAAAACGGCAACAAACGAAGCCTTTGAATTGCATGAAAAATACAAAAAGTTTCCTTGTTTAAGAATTGTCTTTGTATGGAAAGCCAAGGTTCCCGCCGATGCAGAGTTTTTCTGTCTCACTTACAAAGAGGCTGAAGGAATATTGAAGACAGAGGACCATGCTGAAACAGATTCCTGGAAGAACGGAAAGCACTGGGTAACAACAAAACCCTCCGGGACACTGAAGGAAAAACTGGAAAAATATCGAGTAAAGTCACCGGATGATTGGCCAGGAATACTTGGCATGGCAGAATCAACGATAATCTTTTCTAAGGCGGAGGCATAGCTGAGCTAGTATATGGCCGCAAAACGCAAAACCAAAGGCGCGTACATGATCTCGGCGGTGGCCGAGATGTACGAAATTCATCCGCAGACGCTGCGCCTCTATGAGCGCGAGGGCCTGCTAAAGCCGTCCCGGACAGAGGGCAATACGCGCCTCTACACCGACGAAGACCTGGAGCGGTTGGAGTTCATCCTGAACCTGTCACGCGACCTGGGCGTGAACATCGCCGGTATCGGCATCGTCCTGCAGATGCGTGAGCGCATGGAAGAGATGAACCGCCAGATGCAGAGCTTTGTGGAGTATGTGCGCACGGAGATGCTGACGCACTTTCAGCAGTTCACACCCCGCTCGGCCGGCGCGATTGTGCCGCTGCGCAAGCCGGCAGTTGTGGCCAAGACCACCAACTCCAGCCGCAAATCCTAAAGCATTTCTCCTTTAGGTATAGAGTTTGGGTGCCCCACCCTAGCCGCGTCTTTGTTTTTGCGGCTAGGGTGGGATTCCTCTACACCATCAGGAGAAATGCTCTAGAACCCTGGCCATATCATTTTGCTGGTCTCCCACATCTGACGCGATGGAACTGCGCCAGATATGGGGCACCCAACGCTGGTTCAGCTTCACAGAGCGCTAGCGCGGAGCCACATCGCCGGGCTTGCTGCCGTGGACACTGATCCGCCCATCGCTCAGCAGTTCAAAGCTGCGTTCGCGCCAGGCCAGTTGGGTGCTGGTGTAGCTGGCCACCCAGACGGCGAAGCCGATCAAATCGCGAATCGGATAGAGCCACGGGCGGTAAAGGCATGGCGGGTCGTGCGTAATGCCCCAACCGACCAGCAGCGATTCAATCATACGATTGACGATGGACCAGGCAAAGACGGCGGCGCCGATGCCGGGGTGGCCCAGCAGGCAGCCGGCGACGAGCGCCAGAATGCCGTAAGGCACGGAGAAGATGAGTCCGGTTCCGAGATGGCCCAGGGGACGCGAACGGCGCGTGCCGGCCGCCCAGCGCACCAGATGCTGCCACATCTTCTTGAACCCCATGTGCGGAACCACGTGCGCGATGGCGTGGCGCGAGAGCACGACGTTATAGCCATTCTTGGCGATGCGATTGCCGATAATGAAGTCGTGAGAGAAGTAGTAGCCCGTAGCCGTGTAGCCGCCCATGGACTCATGCGCCTGGCGATTCAGCACCAGCGTTGGGCTGAGGGCAAACTTCATGCCCTCTAAGAGATTGGCGACCAGCACGCCGGCGGTCATTTCGACGCTCATGCCGATGGCGTCCATCAGCGACCAGAAGCCGCCCGTGGCCAGCCCGCGATAGACACAGGTGAGCGCGCCGTTCTTGCTGTCCAGCATGGGCGGAACGACTTCGCGAAGATAGTTGCGCGTGACGATCACATCGCTGTCACTGGTTACCAGGATGTCGCTCTTGGCGGCCTGCGCGGCGCTATAGAGCGCAAAATCCTGCCGGTTGGGCCAGGGAGGCTCGCCATTCACCACGATCTGCGCCGGAATTTGCGGATGGCGCGCACGCACGCGGTTGGCCACGGCGATGGCCGGATCGTCCTCGTGGTCGCAGGCGAAAATCACTTCGTAGCGCGGATAGTCGACCAGAAAAAAGCTCTCGAAGTTTTCTTCGAGTTGCGGTTCAAGGCCGTGCATCGGCTTGAGCAGCGAAACGAACGGCAATTGGTCGTCGGTGAGAGACTCGGCAAATCGCTTCTGCCGGGCTGCTTCGCGGAAAAATTTGCAAGCACCGGCAATCGTCAACGCCAAAAAAATAGTGGAAGTTGTGATGCCGATGGCCGCAACGACTGCCAGAATGACCGCAAAGAAATGCATGCTATCACTATACTGTTCTAGACATTTCCCTGCAAAACCGCTTGGCGCGGGCCATCCACGCCGATAATGAGACGCGCGGCGGCCAGCAAGTCGTCGCAGACCGCAGTGGGCGGGGTGGCGTATCTGCCATCGGCTCCGCCGCAGCCGGTGCGCAGCAGGACGGAGCGTAGGCCGCAGACGCGGGCCGTCTCCAGGTCGCCGGTGCGGTCGCCGATGAGCCAACTGCGTTTGAGGTCCAGATTCAGCTCACGGGCGGCCTGCTCGACCATGCCGCCGCGGGGCTTGCGGCAAGCGCATTCGCGCTTGAGCTCGCGCACCTCGCCGGGATAGCCGCTGTCCGGGTGATGCGGGCAGAAGTAGATGCTGTCCACGAAAGCCCCCTCCCGGCCCAGTTCCATTTCCATAAAGTCATGAATGCGTTGGAGTTCCGCGAGGGTGCACTCACCGCGCGCCACGACGGGCTGATTGGTGACAACGGCGATGCGGTAGCCCGCCTGGCGCAAAAGACGAATTCCCTCGGCCGCGCCGGGGATGAGGCGGAACTGCTCGGGAGCGCGGATGTAGGAAACCTCTTCGTTGATGGTGCCGTCGCGATCAAGCAGCACGGCGGGGCGCGGCACGTCGAGGCTGGATTGCGCCACCAGACCCGAGGCAACATCGGCCGTCACGCGGTCGAGGCGCTCGGGCGTGCCTGCGTCCTTGATGTACTCCAGGCTGCGATAGCCCTGCAGACGCAAGTCGCGTTGGAGCAACATGGGAAAAATATGCTTGCCGAAATCGAGCGGTTCACTGGAGGAAGGCAGGCCGCGGAGCGCCTCCGCCTCCAGCACGTAGAGCGCGGCATTCACCTGATTCGGAAGAATGGCGCCGGCCGGGTGCGGGTACGGATGAAAGTCCAGAATTCTGCCCGTGGAATCGGTTTCGACCAGATCGGAATCCTGCGGGTGGTCGTTGGGATGAAGAAAGAGCGTGGCAGCGGCGTGACTGGCCTCATGCGCGGCCCACAAGCGGGCCAGATCGGCATTGACCATGGTGTCGCCGTAGAGGACCAGAAAACGCCCGGACAGGCGAGGCAGAGCCTCCAGCACAGCACCCGCCGTGCCCAGCGGCCGGCTCTCGTCCAGGCACTCGATTTGCAGTCCCCATTGCGAGCCATCGCCGCAGAAGGCGTGAATGGCCTCCGCGCCGAATCCGCACAGCACGGTCACCTGCTTCACTCCGTGCCGCGCCAGCAGCTCAAGCTGGTAGGCCAGCAGCGGCTTGCCCGCGACCAGCGCCAGCGGCTTGGGCTGCCCGTGAGTGCGCGAAGCAAGGCGAGAGCCGCGGCCTCCGGCGAGGATCACGGCATTCATAAACTGGCCGCCTCGGCGCTCCGGGGACGCAGTTCCACGCATGCCCGGCGGATGGCGTCTTCCGAGCTGCCCTTGGCGCGCCAGCCGAGCGCGTTCAGCTTCTCAACGGAGTAGGCAAAATGCGGAACATCGCCAACCCATCCGCGATCGCCCTCTGAATAATGCGGCACGGCCTGGCTCTCCGCCGTCTCCAGCAGAATTTCCATAATCCGCCGCACGGTGATGCCCGTGTCGGCGCTGGGACCAAGATTGAAGCAATCTATGGCGGGAGCGGTGGAGTGATCGGCGATCCAGAGCGCGGCGTCAATCAACTCACTGACGTGCAGGTACTGCTTGCACTGCGTTCCGTCGCCCAGCACTTCAACGGCGGACGACGAAGCCGCCAGCTTGCGATACATGTCAAAGATCAGCCCATGCGTGCTGCGCGCGCCCACCACATTCGGCAGACGGAAGATGCGGCTGCGGTGCAGATAGGCGCTGGTGGCGGCGGAGATGGCCGCTTCGCTGGCCAGCTTCATGGCGCCGTAGTTGGAGATGGGCAGCAGCGGACCACTCCGCTCCGTGAGTTGCCCCTCGTGCTCGCCGTAAACGGCGGAGGTAGAGGTGAAAAAGAAGTCTGGAATGCCGAACTGCCGCGCGATGCGGAGACTGCCCACCGTGCTCAGAAAAGTGTCGCGCAGATCGACATTGAGATCGGCCACGCCGGCGGGAATGTCGGAGTTGGCGGCCAGGTGCCAGAGCTGGCTGATGTGCTCGGAGCCCGGCTTGGCGGAGAACCGCGCGCCCAATTGGCCGATCAGGCGCTCGCAGTCGTTGGCATCGGCCAGGTCGGCGGTCAGCAACTCGAAGCGCGCATTCTTGAGCGCCAAGGCCAGGTTGGCGCGCGTTCCACGCGAAAAATTATCGATTCCGATTACCCTGTCGCCGCGCTCCAGTAGGGTGTCGGCCAGATGGCTCCCGATGAATCCGGCTGCGCCGGTGATGATTTGTGTAGGCATATTATTACTCCGCAATTCCCGGCTCGACATCGAGCTGTTCGGGCTGATAGAAAATGATTTTGCTTCCCTCGTCCTCAAAACAGAAGGGAATCTGCCGCAATCCGCTCAGCGCCTGTTGAACTGCCTTTTGGCGCTCCACCGGCGCGTAGAGCAGCAGAAAACCGCCGCCGCCCGCGCCCAGAATCTTTCCGCCCACGGCGCCAGCCGCCCGCGCCGCCGCGTACCAGCCGTCAATGGCCTGGTTCGAGATGCCGCTGGCCAGTTCGCGCTTCAGCATCCAGCTCTCGTGCAGAATCTCGCCCACGCCGTCGGGGTTGTTGTTCTCGAGTTCCTGCCGCACCGCAAAGGCGTGCTCGACGATGCGGTGCATTTTCTCAATTGCCGTCTGTTTGCTGCCGAGAGCCTGCGTCTGCTCTTTCAGAATATCTCCCGCGCTGCGCGTAATGCCCGTATAGAACATCATCAGGTTGCGGTGCAGCGCCTCCAGCGTTTGCAGGCGGCAGATCAGCGGCTCCACGTTAACCGTGCCGTCTGGATGGAAGCGGTACATGCGCAAGCCGCCATAAGCCGCCGCGAACTGATCCTGCTTGCCGATGGGGTCGCCGCACAAATCAATTTCCACATGGCAGGCCTGCTCGGCCAGAAGCTGCGGCGAAACATGACGCCCCTGATAGGCATAGAGCGCGTTCAGCAGTCCCACGGTAAACGAACTGGAGGAGCCGAGGCCGCTGCCGCGCGATGGAATGTCCGCATGCGAGGTGATCTCCACGCCCTGGCGCGGCCCCATCATATTCAGGCAATTGCGCACAATCGGATGCTGAATCTCTTCAACGCATTCCACATCCTCCGTGCGCGAGTAGCCAATGCGGATGCGGTGATCGAACTTGGTCTGGAGCGTCAGGTAAACATGCTTGTCGATGGTGACGCTGACCACCGCTCCGCCGTATTCGCGATAGTAGCTTGCAATGTCACTGCCGCCCCCGGCAAAGCTGAGACGGCAAGGAGTTTTACTGATAATCATCGGAGCCTATTCCTGAATCCGCGCAGCCGCCGCTGGCCCGTTCGCCAGTTTCAGGTCCACCACGGCGTGAATCATGGCGGTGTGCGCGACTTCCACCATGCCGTATTCGCTCAGTTCGATATAGAAGTTCACGTCGCCCAAAGAACGCAGCGGGTTGTCGGCCTTGAAGCCGCTCATGGTAATCACGGAACAGCCGCGCTCGCGGGCCACGGCTGCCGCGCGCAGAATGTTCGGCGAGGTTCCGGAACTGGAAATGGCAAACAGCACATCGCCCGGGCGCGCGTGAAAGTGAAGCTGCCGCGCGAAAATTTCCTCATAGCCGAAGTCGTTGCCCATGCAGGTCAGCGCCGCGCCATCGTTGAAACACACCGCCGGCATCTGGCCGTTCTTGGTAAAGTCAATGGCCATGTGGCTGGCAATGGCCGCCGAGCCGCCATTGCCGATAAACATCAGCTTGCCGCCATGCTCGGTCGCCTTCTCCGCCAACTGCAGGGTCAGCTCATAGGCCGCAGCGCGATCAAGGCGCTCCCCCTGCGGCCCGGTGTACTGAACTTTTTCCAGCGCGGCGTATAAATCATGAAAAAACGATTCAACGAAATTCTTCACGAACAACTCTCCGTGGATAAATGCCGCATTTTCAATTGCTTGACGGAATTATCCCCAATGATCCCGATGGATGGCACCAGGGTTTAGCCTAGCATATTGACTGCCCCGATGCGTTGTGGCTGTTGTTGCTGCCAGGGCAAGCACATCTAAAATGCCCGGCAATGGGCCGGTGAAGCAGACACAGCGGCGGTGACGGCTTGTTTTTCGGAGAAAGCAGCGGCCTTCCGGCCACAACGCACCAAGCGCAAAGCAAAGCCTGTTTAGCTGCTACGGGGATGTAAACAGTAGAAAAAAGCAACAGGGACTAAGAGCTTATCCGTAAATTAAGGAACCTCTGAATAAGTTGATGTTTTGAAGGGTGCGGGCTTTACAGGCTGCGGAAAAACTCAATGTTTTGAAAGGGCACGACTTTAGTCGTGCCGCAAGTCGAGCAAAATCAACAGGCCTTTAGGCCCTGCGGGATGTTTTTCGGGCGTTTAGCTTGAAAACAAGCCTTTTTCCGCAGCCTGTTTAGCCCCCGAGGGAATGCGGATTTTGAATAGGCCACTTGTTCAGCGCTTCCTTAAAGAATTGTCGCGCTGATCTCCTGGCCGGCTGTCGCGCGGACGTCCCCGTCCGCGCTCGGGCTAAGGGGGGGGATATTTATAGTTACAGTTTCTTATCTATAGCTGTTAGCTGTCCCCTGTTAGCTGTTAGCTGTCCCCTGTTCCCTGTTCTTCACGCTTTTCTCCCCAGATCATTCCTCCAGGCATGTCCGCCGCGCGCGATCAAGTGGTCAGCGCACTCCGGCCCCCACGACCCGGCGGCATAGTTGGGAAATTTCTCCGCATTTTTCGCTGCCCATGCCTCCAGAATCGGCGTATATAGCGCCCAGTTCGTCTCCACGCTATCGCGATGCGCAAACAGCGTCTGGTCGCCCAGCATCGCGTCCAGCAGCAGCCGTTCGTAGCCGTTGGCGCTGGATTTACCGAAGACCGCCTCGTAGTCAAAGTCCATATTCACCGGGCAAACATCCATCTCCATGGTGGTCGGCACCTTGGCCCCGAAGCGCAGCGCAATGCCCTCGTCCGGCTGAATGCGCAGCGTCAGCAGGTTCGGCTTGATGACCTGACAGGCCGCGCTCTGCGCCAGCCGGTCAAAGATCAACAGAGGCGGCTGCTTGAATTGAATGCTGATCTCCGTGGCCCGCTTCTTCAGACGCTTGCCCGCGCGCAGATAAAACGGAACCCCGGCCCAGCGCCAGTTTTCGATTTCCAGCTTCACCGCCGCATAAGTCTCCGTGCCTGACTCCGGACTAACCCGCTCTTCCTGGCGATAACCCGCAACCTGCGCTCCATCGACGATTCCAGGCCCATACTGGCCGCGCACCGCGTTCAAAATCGGAATCGAAGGAATCGCCTGCCAGACCTTCAGTTTCTCGCGCCGCACGCTCTCGGCCGCAAAGCTCGAGGGCGGCTCCAGCGCCACCAGACTTAGTAACTCCATGGCGTGATTCTGCACCACGTCGCGCAGCGCTCCGGCCTTCTCGTAGAATGGCCCGCGGCCCTCAATGCCCATCGTTTCGGCCACGGTAATCTGCACATGATCGATATAATTGCGGTTCCAGATCGGCTCGAAAATTCCATTGGCGAAGCGGAAGACCAGTATGTTCTGCACCGTCTCCTTGCCGAGATAGTGGTCAATGCGGAAGACCTGGCTTTCATCGAAAACGGCATTCACCTGGCGGTTCAACTCACGCGCCGACTCCAGGTCATGACCAAACGGCTTTTCGATGACCATCGTGGCCTCGCCCTGCTCCGGATGCGCCATCCCTTGCGCGCCCAGATTTTCGATGATTCCGGCAAAGAATTCCGGCGCCGTTGCGAGATAGAAGAACCGCTTGTCGCCAATGCCTTTTTCACGCGCGAGACGATCCAGTTCCGTCTTCAACCCCGCATAATCCGCCGGATTGCCGAAGTTAAGCGGAAAGTAACTGATGTTGCCGATAAAGTGATCCAGCTTGGAATCGCTCTGGTCCACGCCGCCAAACGCGAGGATACTGGCGCGCATATCCGCGGCAAACTTATCGCCCAGCGGCCGCCGCGCCACGCCCACAATGGCAAGTTTCCCAGACAGCAGCCCCGCCTGCTCCAGATGAAAGAGCGCCGGCAGTAGCTTGCGTTTGGTCAGGTCGCCCGAAGCCCCGAAGATCACCAGAACCCCCGCCTCGGGAATTAGTTCGCTTCCCTGCGGAACCTGAGAAAGGTCCTCTGGGCTTGCTTTCATCTCGATGGTAGCCATCTCGGGTTCGCTTTCAGCCATAACTTCCCCTCTAACTCGCTGCTCCGCTAACCACGCTAACTCCGCTTGTCCGCGGGCAAAACTCCCAGGCTCTCCAACTCGCGCCGCAGAGCCGCCTCGCCCTCAAAGCGGATGGCTTTCATTCCCGCTTCCGCGGCCGCGGCCGCGTTGTCCTGCCGGTCGTCAATGAACAAAATCCGCTCCGCAGGCTTGCATAGGATTTCCAGCGCGCGCTGATAGATCACGGCGTCCGGCTTGCGCAATCCCAGGTAGCAGGAACTCAGCGCCACGCTGAACAAATTGCGCAGGCCGAAACGCCTGAAGCGGTATTCATTCGTCTCCCGCGACTCATTGTTCAATGCGCCCAGCAAGCATTTATTCGATGCAAAAAGTTCTTCGAGGATTCGCAATGCCCCATTTGGCATGGGCTTGGAGCGCGCGCAAATCGCGGCAAAGAACTCCGCCGGGGTAAAGCTGCGCGGTTGGTAAAAAACAGTTTGATTCAGATAAGTCTCAACCGGAATCGCGCCGGCCTCCCAGACGCGATACGGTTCCAGATGCCGCGCCTCAAAGTCCGCAAGGTCAAGGTCAAAATCAGCAATTACCGCGGCGCGTTCGCCGTGATCCCAGCCATTGGTCAGCAGAACCCCGCCCACATCGAAAAGAATTGCATCGAAGGGAAACATCGAGCCTTTCCGTGCGTTTTGAGCTGGCAAGCTACGCGGTCTTTGCCGGCCCATCCACGCGTTGATACTTTGCCTCAATGGCCAGCACTTTCTTAAAGCGCCGCGCAAAGCGCTCTTCCGTGCCGATGAACTTTGCCGCGACGAACCGGTCCACCACCTCGAAGGCCAGCGCCGGGCCAATGATGCGCGCGCCCAGCACGCAGACGTTCATATCGTCGTGCTCCACGCCCTGATGCGCGGAATAGGTATCGTGGCACATACCGGCGCGAATCCCCGGAATCTTGTTGGCCGCTATGCACACGCCCACGCCCGAGCCGCAGATCAGAACGCCGCGCGGCGCATCGCCCCGCTTGATCGCGAGGCCCACCTTCTCGGCAAAATCGGGGTAGTCGTCGGGCTTGTCGGCGCTATAAGCTCCCAAGTCCGCCACCTCGTGGCCAGCCTCGGTCAGATGGGCACGAACCTCTTCTTTCAGAGCAAATCCCGCATGATCCGAACCAATGACGAGTTTCATAGGACACTCCTTCGGAGTTCAGCAAACAGCTAGCAGATAACAGCTAACAGTAGCCAGGATTTCAAGCCACTATTAGCTGTCAACTGTAAGCTGTTAGCTGATTTTCACCAGCTTCTTGGCTCGCGCCGCCACATTCTCCGCGCTGAAGCCCAGTTCAGCCTGCACCTTCGGCCCCTGCGCCGAAGCGCCAAAGCGGTCCAGCCCGATCACGTCGCCGTCCAGTCCGGTGTACTTCCACCAGCCCGCCGTTGCTCCCGCTTCCACGGCCAGCTTCGGCACTCCGGCCGGCAACACGCTGGTTTTATACTCCGCCGTCTGCTCGTCGAAGATCTCCCAACTCGGGAAGCTCACCACCCGCGCCGCAATTCCCTCGGCCGCCAACAGCTTCGCGGCCGCCACGCAGAACCAAACCTCGGAGCCAGCGCCGATCAGAACCACCTGCGGGTTGGCCACGTCTTCCAGCACATACGCGCCCTTGCTCACCCCGGCGTAAACATCGTGCGTTGCCGCGTCGATCACCGGCACGTTCTGACGGGTCAAGGCAAAGAAGCTCGGTCCCTTGCGCTCGAGAGCCAGCCGCCAAGCCGCCGCCGTCTCGTTGGCGTCCGCCGGCCGGAAGTCCGTAAGCCCCGGAATGGCCCGCAGGCCCAGCAACTGCTCGACCGGCTCGTGGGTCGGCCCGTCCTCGCCCACGGCAATCGAGTCATGCGTGTAGACGAAGAGCGAGTGAACCTGCATCAGCGCGGCCAGCCGCATGGCCGGCTTGGCGTAGTCGGAAAACACGAAGAAGGTTGAGCCAAAGGGAATCAACCCCCCGTGAGCCGCGATGCCATTCACCGCCGCCGCCATGCCGAACTCGCGCACGCCAAAGTAGATGTTCCGTCCGGCCGGGTCTTCGTGGAAATTCGCCCCCGGCTTGAAAATCGTCTTGGTCGATGAGGTCAGGTCCGCGGCCCCGCCAATCAGTTCCGGCACGACATCGGCAATCGCGTTCATCACCACTCCGCCAGCCGAGCGCGTCGCCTGCGGCTTGTCCGTCGCAAAGCTGGGAATCGCCTTCTCCCAACCAGCCCTCAGTTCGCCCTTTTGCGTGCGCTCGAACTCCGCCGCCGGCTCTGGAAACACCGCCGCGTAGTCCGCAAACAGCTTTTTCCACCCCGCTTCCAGCCCTGCGCCGCGCTCAACCGCTTTGCGCCAATTGGCCACGGCGGCCTCCGGCGTCACAAAGCTCTGATCCTTCGGGAAGCCGAAATACTCCTTCGTCGCCGCCGCGCCTTCCGCGCCGAGCGGCTCGCCGTGCGCCTTGTTCGAGCCTTCCTTCGGGCTGCCGTAGCCGATAATCGTCCGCGTCGCAATAATCGTCGGCTTGCCGGTTTCCGCCTTGGCCGCCTTGATGGCCGCCTCCAGAGCAGGCAGATCGTTCACGTCGGCCACCCGCAGCACCTGCCAGTGGTAGGCCTCGAAACGCTCCAGCGCGTCCTCGGTGTAGCTCAAGCTCGTCGGTCCGTCCAGCGAAATATGATTGTCGTCGTAAAGAAAAATCAGCTTGCCCAGGCCCAGCGTGCCGGCCAGCGAGGCAGCCTCGTGCGAAACGCCTTCCATCAGGTCGCCGTCGCCCAGCAGAGCGTATGTGTGGTGGTTCACTACCTCAAAGCCCGGCCGGTTATAAATCGCGGCCAGATGCTTTTCCGCAATGGCCATGCCTACGGCCATGGCAATGCCCTGCCCCAGCGGGCCGGTGGTCACTTCCACGCCGTCCGTCACGCCACGTTCCGGGTGCCCCGGCGTCCGCGAACCCCACTGCCGGAAGCTCTTCAGGTCGTCCAGCGTCACATCGTAGCCAGACAGAAACAGTGTTCCATAGAGCAGCGAAGAGGCGTGCCCGTTCGATAGCACAAAACGGTCCCGGTCCGCCCACTTGGCGTGCGCCGGATTGTGCTTCATCAACTTGTTGAAAAGCATATAGGCGATGGGCGCGCATCCCAGCGGTGCACCAGGGTGGCCGCTCTTGGCCTTTTCCACGGTGTCCACGGCCAGCAGCCGCAACGCATTAATAGATAGTTGGTCAAGTGTCTGATCCGCAATACTGGAGGTCATACGTTTCCTTTCCTTCAAGAGAATCATACCTTTTTTCCTGCCGGGATGGGATACGACAACTTTCTCGCACCCTGCCAGCCTTTGACTGCATCAATTTATACAAAGGGCCAAGCAGGCAGGAGGACCGATTGAGTTCCTCCCCGCAGCCAGCAGTTCGCCACTTTTGCGTTCAAAGCAGCTTTTTGCCCAACACGTACGATTCACGATGGAGGAGATTTTCACGATGGCATACGAACTAGCACCGCTTCCCTATGATTACGCCGCCTTGGAACCGTTTATTGACGCCGAAACGATGAAGGTACACCACGACAAGCACCACCAGACTTACGTCAATAACCTGAATGCCGCTCTCGCCGGCCACCCCGAGCTGGCCGCCAAGCCCGTTGATGACCTGCTGCGCGACCTGGCCAAGGTTCCCGAGGAAATCCGCACCGCTGTCCGCAACAACGGCGGCGGCCACGCCAACCACTCCATCTTCTGGCGCCTGATCGGACCGGTCGGCTCGGACGGCATCGGCGGCTCGCCCACCGGCCCCATCGCCGCGCAGATTACCGCCGACTTCGGCAGCTACGAGGCCTTCAAAAAGACCTTCAACGAGACCGCCGCCAAGCAGTTCGGCTCCGGCTGGGGCTGGCTCGTCTTTCAGGCGGGCAAGCTCAAGGTGCTCTCCACCCCCAACCAGGAATCGCCGCTCTCGCACGGCCTCTATCCCATCCTGCTCAACGACGTTTGGGAGCACGCCTATTACCTCAAGTACCAGAACCGCCGCGCCGACTATCTCGCCGCCTGGTGGAATGTCATCAACTGGCACGAAGTCAACAAGCGCTTCGTCATAGCCAAGGGCTAACGTGCAGGGAACAAGAAACAGGGACTGTTGATCCGGCAGCTCAATACTGTCAGGGTGCCCCATCCATTTCCGCGCTTTTTGCGGAAATGGGTGGGAAGCGATGTCACTGTTTTCTTGCTGGGTGCCCCACATCTCGATTTTGAGATGTGGGAAAGCACGAACTCAATGAAACAACTTCAACTTGTCAGAGGCCCAAGTCTCTGACAAGTTGAAGTTGTACCACCTCTGGGCGCCCCAGGCCCCGGTTTTTGGACCTTGAGATATAGATGGAAATCGCTGGTCCGAGTCGATGTCGCCCGCGGCCTGCGGGAACAATCCCCCGCTGAGCAGTTGGGCGCAGTACAATGGCAGCGTGAACGGGACCAACAACAACCAGATGTCCCAGGCCAGCCAGAACACCGCTCCCGCCGGCTTCGTTTACGATGCCTCCGGCAATGTTACCGCCGATGCTAACAACCAGTATCTCTACGACGGCGAAGGCCGCATCTGCGCCGTCGCCGCCATCTCCCTGATCGGTACCACTTATACCGGCTACCTCTACGACGCCGAAGGCACGCGCGTCGCCAAGGGAACCATCACCCGCTGGAGCTGCGACCCCACCCTGAACGGCTTCCAGACCACCAACGACTACATCCTCGGCCCCGGCGGCGAGCAGGTTACCGAGATGGGCATTAACACCACCGCCGGCAGCAGCGCCGCCACGCCGGTTTGGCAGCACACCAACGTCTGGGCCGGGGGCAAGCTGCTCGCCACCTACGACAGGGCCGGCCTGCACTTCTACTTCGACGATCCGCTCGGCACCCGCCGCGCCCAAACCGACTACGCCGGCGTGCTCGAGCAGACCTGCTCCAGCCTCCCCTACGGCGACGCCCTCACTTGCAGCTCCCAGCCCGAGACCGGCGGCGCGCCCTATCTCGCCTCCCTCATCGCCCCCACCGAAAACCACTTCACCGGCAAAGAACGTGATTCCGAATCGGGCAATGACTACTTCGGGGCTAGGTACTACGCATCCAGCATGGGCCGGTTCATGTCCCCGGACTGGAGCGCCAAGGAAGAGCCCGTACCGTATGCGAAGCTGGATGATCCGCAAAGCCTCAACCTCTATGCTTACGTGCGCAACAATCCTTTGGGCGCTGTCGATTCAGACGGACATGTCGTCGTTGAGAAGGCAACAACCTATGTCCCCTATCCAGTAAGCGGGGCGACCGCGTCCGAGGCCCTCGACCAAGCAAATTCCCACTTTATGGGTCCAGATGGTCAAGGGTATGCGGGGATGACTACCCCGTCCCTTTCCGTCTCCTGGTCATCTGAGCCTAGCGGCACTCTGGCTAATGGATCGGCGACCGTCACTCAAACCATTACATCCGATACGGTGACGATGGGCAACACTGTTCAGCTTCCCGAATGGACCGGAAGCGCCCAAGCAAGCCCTGCTGAGCGAGATGCCTTTAATACAGCTGTTGGTCAGCTCAAGGATCATGAGAATCAACACGTCTCAGATAACCGGGCAGCGGCAAATGCCTTGGACAAGTCGTTACCTGGAACGAAGGCAACGGCTACAGCGTCTACTGTCCAAGCAGCAAGCAGAGCCGCAGGGGCAAAGGTGCAGACGAAGGTTGATGCGAAGGTCGCCGGAGCTACGGCAGATATAACAAACAGAGCGGCAACCTTAGACAAGAACACTAACCACGGAGTGAAGCTGCAATGAATGCTCTCAACAAGATTTTGACACTGGTATTTCTGTGCGTCCTCATCGCTCCTGTTGGGCACGGTCAGACATCTTTTAAGAACTTGCAGATGTTTGTCGTTCCCAGGGAGTCGTCAGTGTGCCATGGCGAGAAAACATTGATTTTGGACGTTCTGATCGTTAATCAGGGCAACGAAGACGCATCTCTAGATATCGGAAGATATCGCGCGAGTGTTGCTTTTTCGACGGTTTCCGGGGTAACGAATGCTGTCGGGCAATCAAGCGGTATGGCAATAATTCCTGATCGAATTGGGCCAGGGTCGGCTTCCCGTACAGTGATCCTGAAGACCAAACAAGTTTTCACTGAAGAGTTGACTCTCTCGCTATCCGATGCATTTTTTAGCAAACCCGGACTCTATCGGGCGATGCCGTCGATCACGCTCGGTGCGACTGAAAGACCGGCCTCGCTCGCTACTGGCTTCATCTTTGAACTCCGCGACTGTGAGTAAATGTCCCTGCGATGCGCCACGTTCACCTATGACTGCCTCCACAGTTTCCGGATTCGTGTGCTTTTAAGGCATCACGTACTACCGGCAAAGAGCGCGACGCCGAATCTGGCAACGATTACTTCGAAGCGCGCTACTACAGCAGCGCCATGGGCCGGTTCTTGTCGCCTGATTGGAGCGCCAAAGAAGAGCCGGTTCCGTACGCTCAATTGGATGATCCGCAGAGCTTGAATTTGTATGCTTATGTGCGGAACAATCCGATGACACGAGTGGATGCTGATGGGCATTGCTACCCATGGTGCACTATGGCGCTAGGAGCAGCAATTAATGTAGGTGTGACTTACTTTACAAATTCGAATGCGACAACAAAGGATTACGTCGCCGCGGCAGCCAGCGGTGCGATCGCCGGATCAGGTGTTGGTCTTGGTCTCGCTGGGGCTGCTACTGCTAATGTACTAGGAGGTATAGTCGGAAGATCTATTTCGGGAAAGCACAATTCCGCAGGGCAAGAGGCTATAAGTATCACGAAAGATGCCATAGTGGGTGCTGTAGGAGAAAAAATAGGTAAACTTGGTGGCTCTGCTGGTACTAGGATAGCGAAAGCAATTAATGGGAAGGATTCTGAAATGTTAGGAAAAGCCGCTGGAGGAGCACATCTCGGTGCTCGCCATAGTGCGAGTCTGTCGAAGCAAGCGGCGGCGGCAGCATCCTTTGAAGGGACAGGCAAGAATGTCGGGGGTCGGGCTGGAGATGGGGTTGGTGCAGTGGCTACCGCAAGGGAAGCTCGAAAGAAGGAACAACGATGACAAATGACTTGTATCTACCCTCCGGCTTAATGGTGTATCTCATTATTGCTGCTCTGATAAATATCAGTGCTCACGCCAAGGCCGCGCATGCTAAAGACACTCTACTATTTGGTCCTACCGTCATGATACGTTTGATCTTTATTGCGATAGTTTTTGGATTTTTCAGTGGGGCTGTCTACGTCGCTTTTGAGACTCCGCCATATCCAGTGGGGGTCGTGATCTTAGGAGTTATTTCGATAATTGGAACAATCGGGATTCCACCAAATATCCTTGTGACAAGCACAGATGTTATAGAAAGTAAATGGTGGGGGAAGAGGTCAACGATACCGTGGAAAGATGTTAGTAGAATTTTATATCTTCAGGAAACGCACGAAACAGTAGTTATAGGTAAATCCGGTACTCGTGTGGTCCACTCTGGATTCAATCGTGATTCGAACGGTTTTCAGGAAATCTGCAAGAGACGAACAGGACAAAACGCGATTTTACTGAAGCTCTGATTCTGATGGCGGGTGGTGCATGTCCTCATAGTGTTCAATACACTGCTGTCCGGGCACGTGGAATGATCGATCGGAAGATTGCGACTGGTAGTGTTGGCACATGGAAAGAAGGTGCGGTTGACACAGCGGATGGGCAGGTGGCCCGGTCATTAAACCCCTGAATCCCGAGTGTCCCATTCATCCACAGTTTTATCGTGGATGAGTGGGATGCCGAGACTCTCCACCATTCCCGTTCATCGCAAAAGACGCGATGAACGGGGCACAGCTTCGATTCCTCCGGCTCACGTCTTTCTGGAGTTTGATCGGGCCACCTGCCGGCAGCGCGGGAATCCACCAAACTGAATCGGGCCTATTGGACGACGGACTCATTGGATAGAAGACGGAGGAAATGTGGCATACGACTGGTGGTTAGTGCCGGTAGTCTACGCTGGGTTGTCTGTAGTGTTGCTTGAGGCTCGATTGCAGCGAGCGGCATCACAGGGCAAGAAGCTGATCTTTCGGGGTTCGCTACCGCTGAAGCTGCTGTATGGCGGGGGAGCCGTGGGTATCTCGATACTCTTATATCGGAATTGGGCAGGTGTGGAGTGGTGGGCAGCTCTCTTGCTAATCGTACTTCTGATTAGCTGCTTAGTTGTATGGCCCAAGACCATTGCCACAGACGAACGCGGTATCGAGTGTCTCTGGTGGTGGAGACGAAGGGTTTTCATTCCTTGGGATCAAGTCGAGTACGCCGAGACTGGCAAAGTCGGAGCTATCGAAATTGTCGGCACACATGCCCGAATTACATTTGAGGGCTACAACGCCGATCCAACCCGTTTTTGTAAAGAGGTGACAACCCGAAGCAACGTGAAGCAGATCGTGAGTCCAAGCGAATTCACTGACCTGCATCTCTGAGGCGGGCGGGTGGCCCCGGTCCCATAACCAAAAACTGAGGGTGGGCAGGTGGCCCGGTCATTAAACCCCTGAATCCCGAGTGCCCCATTCATCCACGTTCTTAGTGGATGAGTGGGATGCCGAAACTCTCCACCATTCCCGCTCATCGCAAAAGACGCGATGAACGGGGCACAGCTTCGATTCCTCCGGCTCACGTCTTTCCGGAGTTTGACCGGGCCACCTGCCTGTACCAGCAAGGGGCGTCCCCGGTCCGTGGGGTGAAGGCCCCGGTTTCGTGACCTGGGAAAGCACAAATCTACGCGGTCCGAGGCGAAAGCATTTTCAGTGCCTCCCCGGTTTTCCCAGGACACGGACGCCGCATTTCCCTCTATTTCCGCAACATTGTCTCCCCTCCCGTGTCTAACTCATCAGCAATGATGAAGAAAACTGCGCTCAATTTCGCCTTTCTGATGCTCACAGCGCTTCTTGCCGTGACTCCCGCCGCATACGCTCAGTCCGGCAGCTTTATCGTCAGCCAGAACGGCAAGCCCGTCGGCACGGCCAGCTTCAACTTCATCGCCACCCCCAGCGGCTGCAACTCCACCGCGCTGGTCCGCGTCGCCATGCAGGGCCTCAACTACGCCCTCTCCAAAACCGAGCGCCTTTCTTCCGCCAACCGCCTGCGCCACGTGCAGTTGAGCGCCATCGTCAACGGCTCGGCCATCAACGTCACCGCCGCGCCAGACTCGGCTCAGATTCAGCTCAATATCTCGGCCAACGGCCGCGCCACAACCGCCAGCCTGCCCGCGCACGCCGCCGCCGTCTTTATGCCTGACTTCGATCCCGGCGCGCTTGAAACCGTTCTGGCCCTCGCCGCCACCCGCAACAACCGCGACCTTTGGGCCATCATCCCC
>Ga0224525_1000447_pt1 | contig 18904 bp, 13 predicted proteins | sample CFST100metaG_FD_179874 | JGI IMG/M metagenome (GOLD analysis project Ga0224525, IMG submission 179874) | Peat soil microbial communities from Stordalen Mire, Sweden - C.F.S.T100 | ecosystem: Environmental > Terrestrial > Soil > Wetlands > Peat | place: Sweden: Norrbotten County, Stordalen Mire...
AGACCGGGCCGAAGAGCCACTTCGACGGAGCAATGGCCGGCCTGGCCAGTGTCCGGAACCAGCCGGGAATTTCGCGCGCCGTCCACGAGCCGCTCACGCCCGCCACGGCAAAACAAAGTCCGAACCAGGTTAGCAGTCCAATCCAGCGCATTTCCGCCCTCTTGTTCTTCAATTCATGATTCCACATCAGAGACAAGGAAACGTGTTTTTTCCAGATTCCAGCCTCATTTCGCATGCGCATGACCGCCATCCCTCGACGTGGGCCGCCCATGGCAACTATTCTGTTATATTGCATTGCATTTTCCGATTTTTGCGAAAGACACAGGAAGCCCAAAACTCATGAGCATGCAGACAATAGCAATACACCTGCCCGACGGGGCAATACGCGAAGTTGCCGCCGGGACAACGCCCCTTGAAATTGCCAACAGCATCTCACCACGGCTGGCCGCGGCTTCCGTGGCCGCGCGGCTGAAGCCCATCGCCACCGCGCCGCCTGACGAGGATAGCCACTGTTGCGGCAAGGAGACCGGCGACCCGTCGGAGGAGGCCGCGATGTATGCCGCCGAGGATGCCAGCGCCCCGCGGCTGGTGGACCTGACGACGCCGCTCACCGCCTCGACGCGGCTGGAGTTGGTCACTGAGAAGGACCCCGAGGCGCTTACGGTGCTGCGCCACTCCGCCGCCCATGTGCTGGGCGCGGCGGTGCTCGAGTTGTTCCCGGAGACCAAGTTGGGCCACGGTCCGGCCACAGACTCCGGCTTTTTCTACGATTTCTATCGCGAAAAGCCTTTCACGCCCGAGGACCTGGCGCTGATCGAAACCAAGATGGGCGAAGTGATCGCGCGCGACGACAAGTTTGTCCGCGAATACAAGCCCCGCGAGCAGGCGCTGGCGGAGTTTGACCGCGACGGCGACTTCATGAAGACCCACTTCGTGACCAAATTCACCAAGCCCGGCGATCAGGTGAGCTTTTATCGCAGCGGCCAGTTTGTGGACTTTTGCCGTGGGCCGCACGTGCCCTCGACCGGCCGCGTGAAGGCTGTCAAGCTGACCAATCTGGCCGGCGCATACTGGCTGGGAGACGAAAAGAATCCGCAGTTGCAGCGCATCTACGGCACGGCGTTTTTCTCGCAGAAGGCTCTGGACGCGCACTTTGCGCTGCTGGAGGAAGCGGCCAAGCGCGACCATCGCGTGCTGGGCAAGCAGTTGGACCTGTTCAGCATTCAGGAACTGGCCGGGCCGGGGCTGATCTTCTGGCATCCCAAGGGCGCCATGGTGCGCAAGGTGATGGAAGACTGGATGCGCAACGAGTGCATCAAGCGCAACTATCTGCTGGTTTACACGCCGCATGTGGCGCGCATCAACCTGTGGCAGACCTCTGGCCATGAGGGCTTTTACGCGGATAACATGTTTACGCCCATGAAGCTGGACGACGCGCTCTATCGCCTGAAGCCGATGAATTGCCCGTTCCATATCTTGATTTACAAGAACTCGCCCAAGAGCTATCGCGACCTTCCGGCGCGCTACGCGGAGTTAGGTAACGTCTACCGCTATGAGCGCTCCGGAACCATGCACGGCCTGTTGCGCGTGCGCGGCTTTACACAGGACGACGCGCACATCTTCTGCATGCCCAGCCAGATCGAGGATGAAGTGGTGGCCTGCATCGACTTTGCCGAGGCTGTGCTGACGACCTTCGGCTTCAAGGAGTTCAAGGTCGAGCTGTCGACCTGGGATCCGAATGACCGCGCCCACTACGCCGGTTCGGACGAGAACTGGAAGCTCGCGACCAGCTCGCTCGAAAGCGCGCTCAAGCGCAAGGGCATTGAGTACAAGACGATTCCGGGCGAAGCCGCCTTCTACGGCCCCAAGATCGACATCAAGCTGGTCGATGCGATTGGCCGTTTGTGGCAGCTTTCCACGGTGCAGTTTGACTTCAACCTGCCGGCGCGCTTTGAGCTGGAGTACACCGGAGAAGATGGCGAGCGGCATCAGCCGGTCATGGTTCACCGCGCGCTGTTCGGCTCGGTCGAGCGCTTCTTCGGCGTGCTGATCGAGCACTACGCCGGAGCCTTCCCGCTGTGGCTGGCGCCGGTGCAGGTGGGCTTGGTGCCCATCAGCGAACGGCACCATGAATACGCGAAGAAGGTCGAGGCCGAGTTGAAGGCTGCCGGGCTTCGCGTCGAAGTGGACGATCGCAACGAGAAGATGAACAGCAAAATCCGCGACTTTGCCAACCAAAAGACGCCCTACACGCTGGTTTTCGGTGACAAGGAGCAGGAGGCCAATGCGGTCAGCGTCCGCACCCGCGGCAAAGGCAACCAGGGCTTGCTGCCGCTGGCCGAGTTCATTGCCAAGGCCAAGGCGCTGGTGGAGAGCCAATCGATGGAACTCTAAATCTCTGACAGTTTATAGATATACCAATGCTGCTTTCCCAGGTCCCAAAATCGGGACCTGGGAAAGCACAACCGCTCACCTCTATTGACCGTCTTCCAGGCAAGCAATAATTGTTTCGATCACCAGCTTGGTCTCACTGGGACCTTGAACTGAAATGGAGAAGACACCCGCCTGTTTGGCAGGGTAGTCGTTCCCTCCCTCAAACAAGGCGTCTCCCACATAAATCATTTCCTGAATAGCAATGCCAAGTGTCTCTTGCAGCTTTTTGATGCCGTAGGCTTTATCAATGCCTGGCTTGGTAACATCAATGGACGTCGAGCCGCCGAGCCGCACTGAAAACTCGGGAATCAGCGTGTCGAGAATAATCTTGATTTCTTTCCGCTTGGCGAAATCCGCATCCCATTTCTCTTTCTCTTTCAACGGCGCCTGCTGGCCCAGTGCGGAATAGGTTACCTGGCTTCCGCGATCTTCAATGGTCTCTCCCCACGTCTTTTCGACCGAGAAGCCAGCGTCTTCAATGGCTTTCTTCAGGGAAGTTGCGATCTTCTGCCTTTCTTCCGCGGTAAGACCTTCTGAATAGAGCTTCTTCCACTCCCCGGTGTATTGATAGAACTCTGTTCCACACGTGGGTAGAATGGATAACTTTGCAAGTCGGTCGTCCTGGGGAAGATTGGCGAGCACCTGCTTTTCAAACTGTAGCCAAGCGCCTCCAGAGATGATCGCAACCCTGACCACGCCAAGCAGATCATGCAGCAGAGACGACATCCCTGCATCGAGCGGAGATTTGCTTGCGGCGAGCGTTCCGTCAAGATCAAAGACAATCAGCTTTTTTACCATTCATCCACCTCAGGCTTTACGCAGTCTCAATTGGAGCTTTCGGCCAAGCTGATTCCCTTGTAATTGACCAATTCTAGACTATTCGGCCAGCGCGATTTCCAATAAGATTATTGCGTCGTTTGGATGAAATATACATGAACCGGCCGCCGGTCGCAAGAGTCATCCTGCCTTGCGGCAGCCGCTGATGGCTGGCGAGAGCAAAACCAGAGTAAACGTGCCCTTGTTGAGAGCCGATGAGGTGGCTTTTTCTTGAGAAAAAAGCCACTTGAGAACATTGCCAATGGGTACAGCTACTCTGTTTTTGCTCTATCGCGGTTGCCGCCATGGAACCCACGCCAGATTGCCGCTGAAAACGTAGACCGCGAGCGCCGCTGCCATGAAGATTGCGCCTGCCCAGAAGCGCCAGTCACGATGCATCCGTCTCCAATAAGGACCGGGATCCGGCTCGCTGTCTTCATTGCTATTTCCTTCACGATTGTACTTGCTTCCGGTCATTTCTTCTCCATCACTGCCGAGTATTCGCCGCGGCGCGCAGCCCAATTGCAGCGGGCGCGATGATGCAACGCCTGCTGTGCCGCCGCGACGTTGGCCTGATTGCCCTTCCAAATCTCCAAGGCGGGCTGCTGGATGGCGCGCGCAAACGAAAATGCCAGCGCCCAGGGCAATCGCGATTTGAATCTCACGTTCATCGCATTCAAACGAGCCGAAGCCAGTTCCGCGGATTGGCCGCCTGACAAAAACGCAATCGCTGGAACGGCAGCGGGAACGGCTCGCTTGAGACAGTTCACCGTTGCGTCCGCTACTTCTTCTACAGTTTCTTGTTTGGGACAGGTCGATCCAGGAAGAACCATATTTGGCTTCAGAACTATTCCTTCCAGCAGGACCCGTTGCGAAAATAGCTCGTTAAAAACAGTTCGCAGCACTTTTTCCGTCACTTCGCAACACTGGTCCAGCGTATGGCCGCCCTCCATCAGCACTTCAGGCTCAACGACAGGGACGAGACCCGCTTCCTGGCACAGCGCCGCATAGCGGGCCAGAGCATGCGCGTTGGCATGAATGCAGCCCCAACTGGGGATGCCATCGCCGATCGCAATGACCGCGCGCCATTTGGCAAACCGAGCGCCCATGCGGACGTATTCAGCAAGGCGGTCGCGCAATCCATCCAGGCCTTCGGTCACTTTTTCACCGGGGTGCCCGGCCAACTCCTTGGCGCCAGCATCCACTTTGATCCCAGGAATGATTCCCGCGTCTATGAGGACTTTGATAAATGGCGTGCCGTCGCATTTTTGCTGGTGGATTGTCTCGTCGAAGAGGATTGCGCCGCTGATGGACTCACCAAGCTTATCCGTTGTGACAATCATCTCCCGATAAGCGCGTCGCGCCGCGACGGTCAGCGGAATTCCCAGGCGGGCAAATCGTTTGTCACAGGTTGGGGTACTCTCGTCCATCGCAAGCAGGCCCTTGTCGTTTGCGACAAGAGCCTGTGCTGTGTCTTTAAGTGTTTGCAATTTCATTTGGTACTGCTCCATTTTTTCGTTCCGGCAGACTGTGCCTGCCGGAACCTTCTCCTGTGACCACAGGACAGCTTGTTGGGTTCGTCGTTTAACTGTCGGTGAACAATGCTTTTCCGGGATGCCCCTTGGCCAGAGGCGCCGGCTCGGTGGCATCGCTGAAGTCCGCCGTCCAGTGCCAGTTTCTGATCTCGGGCATATCTTCCAGATGCTCACGAATGTAGTCGTGATGTTCATTCAGTTTTTTGTTGAACAGCGTGATTGCATCCGCGGCCTGCAAGCGAAGCCTGGGAATGTGCTTCAGCGCATCCAGCGCAAGTTGATAACGGCTCATCTCGTTCAGTACAACCATGTCGAAGGGCGTCGTCGTGGTGCCTTCATCCATGTAGCCATGCACATGGAATCGTCCCTCGTTCGAGCGCCCGTGAACCAGCGTATGAATGAGCCAGCGATTGTTGTGGAAGGCAAAGATAACTGGCGCATTTTTTGTGAAGAGCGCGTTGAAAGACATTTCGTCCATGCCGTGCGGATGCTTGTCCGGATACATCAAGGTCATCAAGTCAACGACATTGACAACGCGCACCTTGATTCCGGGCACATACTTCTGCAATAGCCAGGCTGCCGCGCAGGTCTCGATGGTCGGCACATCGCCGGCGCAGGCCATAACTACATCTGGCTCTTTACCGCCATCGTTGGTGGCAAACTTCCAGATGGAAGCGCCGCGCGAGCAGTGTTCAAGAGCCTCATCCATATTCAACCATTGAAGCTGCGGCTGCTTTCCGCAAGTGACGATGTTGACGTAATTGCGGCTTCGCAGGCAATGGTCAAAGACGCTGAGCAGACAATTGCCATCAGGCGGATAGTACACGCGAATGGTGTCGCTTCTGCGCGCCAGCGCGTTATCCACAAAGCCTGTTGCCTGATGGCTGAAGCCGTTGTGATCGTTGCGCCATACATGGCTGGTGAGAAGAATATTCAGCGACGCGATCGGCTTGCGCCATTCATACTCGTGGCACTGTTCCAGCCACTTGGCGTGTTGCGTCACCATCGAATCGACAATCTGGGCGAAAGCCTCGTAGGAGGACCACATGCCATGACGGCCTGTCAGCAGGTATCCTTCAAGCCATCCCTCGCAGAGATGCTCACTCAGCACCTCCAGCACGCGGCCATCCGGTCCGAGTTCGTCATCGATAGAAACCAACTCAGCCATGGAGCAGCGCTTGGTGGCCTCGAAGACGGAATTAAGCCGGTTGGAGCTTGTTTCATCGGGACAAAACATGCGGAAGTTTGTCGGATTCATCCTGAAGATGTCTCGGAAAAAATCTCCCAGTTTACGCGGAGCCTCGGCTAGAACCTGACCCGGTCCGGGGACATCAAGCCCATAATTTGTAAAATCTGGCAGCGCGAGCGTGATCAGGGATCGTCCGCCATTTACATGCGGATTGCCACCCATGCGGCGATTGCCGGCAGGCGCGAGGACCGCCAACTCTTCAATGAATTTGTCATTCTTGTCGAAAAGTTCCTGCGGTTTGTAGCTTCTCATCCAGGCGTCAAGAATCTTGAGATGCTCTGGATTTTCACGGACAGTCGCAAGTGGAACCTGGTGCGCGCGGAAGGTGCCTTCGACCGGAATTCCATCCACTTCCTTGGGACAGGTCCATCCCTTGGGCGTGCGCAGAATAATCATCGGCCAGACGGGTTGCTTCTTGAATCCGTTTTTGCGGGCCTCTTGTTGAATGGCCCGAATCTCCGCGTAGCAATTGTCCAGCGCTCCAGCCAGGAGTTGATGCACAACCTCTGGGTTGTCCCCTTCAACGAAGTACGGATGGTAGCCGAGTCCGCTGTACAGGGCCTTCAAATCCGCGTCGCTGGTGCGTCCCTGAGCGGTCGGGCCAGAGATTTTGTAGCCGTTGAGGTGAAGGATGGGAAGGACCGCGCCGTCTCGCACCGGGTTGAGAAAGTTGACTGACTTCCAACTGCCTTCCAGCGGACAGGTCTCGGATTCACCGTCGCCGATGACACAGGCGACAATCAGGTTAGGATTGTCAAAGGCCGCGCCGAAGGCATGAACAAGCGAGTAGCCGAGTTCTCCGCCCTCGTGCATCGAGTTCGGAACGTGCGGGCCGCAGTGACTGGGGACGCCGCCCGGCGTTGAGAACTTTCGGAACAATAGCCTCATGCCGTTCTCGTCCTGTGTGATCTCAGGGTGGACTTCGGTGTATGAGCCTTCCAGGTAGGAGCAGGCATTCAAGGATGGGCCGCCATGTCCCGGGCCGGAAATATAGATAATATCCGCATCATGTTCTTTGATGAGGCGATTCAGGTGGATGTAGATGAGGTTCTGACCCGGAGAAGTTCCCCAGTGTCCGAGTAGCCGCGGCTTGATGTGTTCCGCCTTGAGCGGTTCCCGCAACAAGGGGTTTTGAAAAAGATAAATTTGCCCGATGCACAGATAGTTTGCCGCCCGCCAATAGCGATTCATCTTGTCCAGCATTTCCGGTGAAAGCGGCCCTTTGGGTACTGGAGCTTGTGCCTCGATTTTGCCATCAGCCGCTATTGCGGTTGAGAGAGACACATCGAAGATAAACCCGGAGGTGTTGCCCTTCCGATCAGTGTTTACTGCGAGTTCCTTGGTGGCCATTTGAGGCTTCCTTTCCATTTCCTGCATCTGGTAACAGCGCGGCGTGAGCCTTGAGACATTGGCTAATTCAGATCTACCGGCATGGGCCAGAATTGACTCGAACTTATCTGGATTTGATTCCACTTGCGATCGTTGCACAGGCATTGAAGTGGAAGATCCATTGGAGCCTTTTGATTTCCAAAAGTAGGCGCATTGACCCAGTAATCCCTCCAGGCATTCCAGGCAGATTCCGTGAGAAGTATCAAGCCTGCATAGATGCAGACGCTGTACTGTTTTGCTCAAAAGTGGCCGGGCGGCTACTTTTGATCCGGCCCAAAAGAATGAGAACAGGGTGCCCCATATCTTCCGCGTTTTGTGCGGAAGATATGGGAAAGTACGATACCAATCCTTCGGGCCGAATCAACAATCAAATCAGAGGCTCGCTAAGGAATGCCCTACACGCAGCAGGATATTGCTTTCTCCAGCCATATCCTCAGGAATTAGCAGCTTCGGAGGAGGCGCGCCGCCGCCCCTTGCCGGGTCCGATAGGATCAACGCGCAAACTGCATGAATCACGGGTCTGTAGCCGTCGCGGTCCTGCTATTTAGAAAAAATGTTATGACCCGCGTCGTAACGCTGTTCTGCCTTTGCGGCTTTCTCCGCGGCATCTTCAGCCTCTTTGTCAATCTTCTTTTCGGTTTGTGCTTTTGATACTGTCTCAACCTTCAATTTCTTTGCTTTTTGTTTTCCGAATTGTTCCGACATGGTTAGGTTCTCCTTCAATCAGCATGTGCGTTCACTTTTTAGAACGCTGGTCAGATTTGCTCTCTCGATATTGCAGGGCATCTGAACTGTTCCAGGCGTTGAGCCCTGTTGGGGCATGAAAGATGGAGACGTGCCGAAGCGGAGGTTGAGCAACTCCGGGTGGACCGCAAGGCGGGCGGTGTAGCTCTCCCCCTCAGCCGCTTCCACAAAAATTCAAGAAGTGAATTTTATATCAACAAGAGAAACGCTTGAATAGCTATCAAATCGGCAAGCTATTTATATTAAAAGTAAGTTAAATTATTGCGTTGTTTACGAAACGGTAAAGCCTATAACCATGTTAAAAGTATGTAAATTAGCCAGATATTCATATCTTTCTGCGAATCTTAAGACTGAAAGCGGGCGGAGAAAGTCTTACTTATTCAGAGTTACTTTTCCGGCCGTGGATGTATGCACCGCATATCCGCAGAAACACGATTCAGCTTCAGGCTGAGTATCTCCGGTATGCGGGCAGTTGTAAGTGCTCGACTTGCAATGTGACTCAACCTGTTTTGAAAGAAAAAGAGAGGCCCAATGAATTCCAGATTCAAAATTGCTGCCGCGGCACTTTTGGCAGTCAGTGTTGTCGCTTCCTATGGACAAACAAGCGCAACCAAGCCGCGGGTGAAGAAGCACACCGCCACCGCGAAGATTAAATCGCCATCGCCGGCGACGGTCGAAGACCAGATTCAGGCACTGCGTCACGAGTTGGAGGGCCAGATCGACGGCCTGAAGACCAGCCTGGCTGAGAAGGACGCGCAGTTGCAGAAGGCCCAGCAGGCCGCCGCCGATGCGCAGACCTCCGCCGCCAGGGCCGAAGCTGCGGCTTCGTCTCAGCAACAGGCTGTAACCGACAATGCTGCCGCCGTCACCACGCTGCAATCCAACGTCACCGATCTCAAGGGCAATCAGGCTTCGCTGGCCACCACGGTCTCCGATGAAACCTCCAAGCTCAAGAAGGACATTGCCAATCCCACCGCGCTGCATTACAAGGGCATCACGATTACGCCCGGCGGCTTCATGGCGGCTGAAACGGTGTGGCGCCAAAAGGCCACCGGTGCGGATATTCCCACACCGCTTACCGGAACTCCCTTCAACAACGCCAATTCGTCTGACATGAGTGAGTTCTACGGTTCCGGCCGTCAGTCCCGCGTCTCCTTGATGGCGGAAGGCAAGACAGCTCTCGCCACGTATCGTGGATATGTCGAGGCTGACTTTCTCGGTTCGGGAACCACCTCCAACAACAACCAGTCCAACAGCTACGTAATGCGTCAGCGCGTGGTTTGGGCGGAGGCCGCCTTCCACTCTGGCTTCTCGATCCAGGGCGGGCAGATGTGGTCTCTGGCCGCGGAGCGCGCCAAGGGCCTCTCCAATCTGAGCGGCGACGTCAAAACTCCGCAAACCATCGACCCGAATTACGTTCCGGGCTTTGTTTGGACGCGCCAGTACGGCATACGTGCCATTCAAAACTTCAAGCATGTGGCCTATGGCCTCTCGCTGGAGAACGCACAGACCTTGCAGGGCGGCAGCAACTGCCCGGCGGGCTCCTGCCTGTGGGGCACCTCCGGCGCGGGCAGTTCCTATAACTCGTCCGCGACTTACAGCTCCAACCTGAGCCCGGACCTTATCGGCAAGGTGGCCGTCGATCCCGGCTGGGGACACTATGAAGTCTTCGCCATCGGCCGCTTCCCGCATTACGAGTACTATCCCAACTACGCCACCACATCCACAACGATCTCCAAGACCTCCGGCCGCTTCAATGACACCCTTCCCACGGGCGGCTTCGGCGGCAGCCTGCGCGCGCCGGTCTTCGGCAAGTATGGCGACTTCGGTCTCTCCGGCCTTTATGGCTGGGGCGTGGGCCGCTACGGCGACACCACTCTCTCCGATGTCACCTTTGACGCCAAGGGTCGCATGAAGGCGCTTACCAACGCCTCCGGACTCGCGACCATCGAGCTTAAGCCGACACCGCGCCTGGTGATCTACGTCAACTACGGCGAAGACTTCGTTGGCCGCCTCGACAACTTGGCCGCGGGCGCCAATGCTGGCTACGGTTTGCTGAACGCCAACAACAGCGGCTGCAACAGTGAAACCGCTGTACCAACCTCCGGCACCGCTTCATCTTCGTCGGGAACCTGCAACGGCGTAAACAAGTTCGTGCAGGAAACCGTCGCGGGAATGTGGTACGACTTCTACAAGGGCGCGGCGGGCCGCGTTCGCTTCGGCTTGCAGTATGGCAACATCAATCGCGCCATCTGGGGTGGCGCCACAACCCCCGAGGCCGTTGCGACCGAGAACCAGTTCTACACCTCGTTCCGTTACTACCTCCCTTAAACCCGCGAACCTGCGGGGAAAGGAAACAACAAGAGGCAGCCCGTACTCCGGGCTGCCTCTTTGTTGTTCCGGCGATCTTCCTTGTCCGATAGCAAAGCTAGAGCATTTTCACAGTTAGTGTGATGTCATGGGTGCCCCACCCTCGCCACGTTTTTGTTCTTGTGGCTAGGGTGGGATAGCACGATCCCTGCATTACAGAAACTGTGAAAATGCTCTAGAGCGGTTCTCCAATAGCTGTACACCGAAGCCACAAAGCTGCTTGGCTTTTTCCTCAAGAAAAAGCCACTTCCGCTAAAGCTGGTTAGTGTATATCAATTGGAGAACCGCTCTATAGCAGGGCCACGGCAAGCGTATTTATTGATCCGGCCCTTATGGATTGCAACACAATCTGGGTGCCCCATCCATTTCCGCGTTTTTTGCGGAAATGGGTGGGAAACGATGTCACTGTATTCTTGCCGGATCAATAGTGTCTCTGACAGGATGAAGAAGTACTTCGAGTTCATACATTCCCAGGTCCCAAAATCGGGACCTGGGGCACCCAGCACTGGTATAACTTCTAGCTGTCAGAAACCTAGTGGGTATCCTGCGCGGAGGGGTAATAGCCGGTCTTGGCGATGATCTCCATGCCGGGCCGGTCGAGGCGCACTTCAATCTTGCGGAATTTGCCGTCGATGACGGGCTGGTGGCTGTAGTAGCCCAGCGTGTACTGGTTGCGCGCCTCTTCGGCAATTTTGGCGTAGCTCTTCTCGATGCCATTCAAGTTGCGCTCGGAATCCGGTGTGCCGCCGGTCGCCGCAATGTACTTGTAGAGGATGTTGTCGTACATGGTGAAGGGCAGGTGAAAGCGGCTCAGGTAGCCCTCGCCCCAGCGGGCGGAGTCGCCCACCAGTGTCCCGTAGACGGCTATCTTGTTGGTCTCCAGGTAGCGCAGCACGTCGGCGTATCTGGCCTTGCTGCCGTACTCCTTGCCGTCGGAGATGACGTAGATGATGCGGCGGCGGCCACTGGGGCGGGTGGACAACTCCTTGGCGGCGAATAGGATGGCGTCGTTGAGGGTATGAATCTCTTTGGGAACCGTCATGAACGTGCTGCCCCCCGCCGACTTTCCGGGTTGCAGGTTGGGGTCAACGCAACTGCCATTTTGGCGGATCGAGCAGCCGGCCAGCGGTCCATCGTTGACCGGCACCTGCATGTCTCTTCCGGTTTCCTTGGTCAGGGCCAGCACGGCGGGCAGACGGTTGCTCTGCGCGCCGGTAAAACCGGTCCGCTCTTGCGCGCCGTTGTTATAGGAAAAAACCGCCGCTTCGTCGTACGGCGTCAGCGCGCCCTGAATCGCGCCCAGGGAGTTGTTTACCTTGGCCATCACATCGGAGGTCAGGCTCTGATCGATGACAAAAGCAATCGAAAGCGGAAACGAATCCGTCGTGAAAAAGGAGATGGGCTCGCGGGAGTTGTTTTCAAAGATCTTGAAGTCGCGGTAGCTGAGCCCGGCCACGAGCTTTCCGCCGGAGTCCTTGACGGTGACCGGGACCTCGACGAAGTTCACGTGCATGCGGATCAAGGTGGTGGTCTGCTCAACGCCTTCGCCGGCGGCAGGCTGTTCCGGGGACGTGGTCTGGACCTGATCCTTGCCCTGGCTGGGGGGGGGGACCTGACTGCTGGGCGCGGCCTGCGGCGGGGCCGGAGTGTTCACGGACGAGCTGGGCGCGGATGGAACTTCCCCGGCGCCTTTGCCAGGCGTAATCGGCCCGTTCAGGTCGGATAGCGGACGAGGAGCCTGGGGCGCGGGTGCGTCGGGCATGGTGGATTGCTGCTGTTGGGCCAAAATATCCGGACTCGAACTCAGGCTCGAACTCAGAAGCGCAGCCAGCGCGATTGCTGTAAGACTTGACTTCACAGGTATTCTCCAGGGATCAGTTATCGGGTTTCAGTGGTCAGTACATAAATCATGACCGCCGATGAAGCCGCCGCCGCTGGCCGTCAGCACTCAATCGTCAGTGAAAAACCGTTTATTGGCTTCCGGCAACCGTTCACTGACAACTGACAACTGAAAAGCCAACAAGGGCTGTACACGTCAGAGTATCAGACGCGCCAGCAGCGGCGCTGGTTGCCCTCGGCGGGAAAGATCTCGAGTATGCTTTCTTCACGGGGGCAAATTCGTCTACCTGAAAGGGAAAGAATGCGTATTGGATGGGGAATGGCCGCTTTGCTGCTGGGCCTGCCGGGGCTGGCGCCGGTGGGATGGGCGCAGCTTGCCCCGTCACCGGACGCGCCGCCGGTCAGCGCCGCGCCGGCCTCCGCGCCCGAGAATGAAGTGGTAACGGCGCTCAAGCTGAATGTCAATTTGGTGGAGGTCTTCTTCACCGTCAAGGACAAGGCCGGCAATCTGGTTCCTCACCTGAACCGGGATGACTGCACGATCTCGGAAGACAAGCAGCCGCAGAAGCTGGCCAGCTTTGCCGCCGAGACGCATCAGCCGCTGACGCTGGGCATTCTGCTGGACACTTCGAGCAGCCAGTCCCGCGTGCTGCCGCTCGAACAGGATGCGGGCAGCCAGTTCCTGGCGCGCGTGCTGAAGCCCAAGGACGAGGCCTTTCTGCTCTCCTTCGACGTGGATGTGGACCTTTTGCAGGACTACACCAACAGTCCGCGGCAACTGGCGCGGGCCATGGGCAAGGCGCAGATCAACGACGCCGGCGGCAATGGCTCGGCGGGCATTCCCGGCGCTGGCGGCGGCACTGTTCCGACCATCGGCACCCCCAAGGGAACGCTGCTCTACGACGCGGTTTACCTGGCCGCCAGCCAAAAAATGAATCAGGAGACAGGCCGCAAGGCTATGATCCTGCTCACCGACGGTGAGGATCAGGGCAGCCGCGTCAAAATTGACGAGGCCATCAACGCAGCCAATCGCTCCAACGTCATCGTCTACACGATTCTGATTGCCGACCGGGGCTTCAATGGGGCTTTTGGCTACAGCGGCTACTCGGCCATGAAAAAGATGACTGCGGAGACCGGTGGCCGCCTGATCGACGTAGGCAACAACGGCAAGAAGCTTGAAGCCGCCTTCCAGCAGATAGAGGACGAGCTGCGCACCCAATACATGGCCAGCTACACGCCCAGCAATGCCAAGCTGGACGGCGGCTTCCGCAAGCTCTCGGTCGTCTGCCGCGGAGACGGCATGAAGGTACAGGTCCGCAAAGGGTATTTCGCCGCCGCGCCGCAAAACTAGTTCTCAGACAATTTGAAGTTGTACCAACAATGGGTGCCTCAGGTCCCGATTTTTGGACCTTGGAATGTATGAACACAAGGTACTTTTTCATCCTGTCAGAGGCCTGGAATTTTTTTGCAAAACAAGTTCGCGCTTTCCGCGTGGCGGAAGAAAAACTGTGCAGGAAAGGCCCAAAATAATGGCCAGAGAGCAACTTGCAAAATTACCTTCAGGCGATTGAATGTGTCAGGGCACGACTTTAGTCGTGCTGCAAATGGCTCATTCAGACTTTCCGGCTTTAGCCGCTGCGGAATGGCAAATAGATGAAAACAAAGATACGCAGGGGCTTCACAGGCTGCGGAAAAACCCGATGTTTTGAAAGGGCACGACTTTAGTCGTGCCGTAAGTCGCTTGGAATCAATGCGGGCTTTAGCCCCTGAGGGATGTTCCCGTCAATCTTCACCGGAAATAGGCCTTTTTCCGCAGCCTGTAAAGCCCAACATCTTTTTGATCATCTCCTGGCACGACTGAAGTCGTGCCCTGACACTTCTTGCAATCTCCAATGGAATTTTGCAAGTGGCTCCGGTGTGTCCTGTTTTTAGACAATAAAAATTACTTCTGTGACGTTACACAGTAATCTGGCATATTTCGAGATTCTTCATTAAGATCGGCAAAAGTGAAAAATACTTTAGCACTTTTGAAAAATTATTTTTGAAGGCGCTAAGGCTTTCGCTTCAGGAGCATGCCATGATCACCAAATGCATAGCCAGCGAAGATTTTGAGATCAGTCCCCGCTTCCGCCGCAGCATCGAAGAGAGAATTGCGCGGCTGGAAACGGATGCCGAGTTCGACGAGGCGCAGGCGGACCGGCTTGTGGACGGCGATCACATTCGCAGGCAAATGCGTCTGGTGGCCATGCAGCGCGCCGAGGCGCTGCGCATGAGACTGTTCCTGGACCGCGCAAAGACCCGCCTGCCGCGGCCTCTGATCGCGCTGTAAACAGAGAACAGAGAACAGAGAACAGAGAACAGAGAACAGAGAACAGAGAACAGAAAGACGCTCTCTGCGCCGCTGCTTGCCCGCGGCGTTTCCCGCTCCCGTAGTGTTTCCCGCTTCAGATCTGAACCAAATCCTCCGCTCGATTCCTTCTCTGAAACGCTGTTTGGAGCATTTTGCATGTCGTCCGCGGCGAGGGTAGCCGATGAGCGCCTTGCCGATAGCACCGTTCCTGGGTCAACGGGACGGCTTTTCCTGCCGGGATGCACACGCTTTCAACAGGCTTTCATGTCTGCAAGTGTCGTTATGTGTTCAGACTAGCCATTTTGTTCTTGTTTCATGTTAATTTTCAGACCGACTTTCGCCTCACGTTCCCCCTTTTCAGAAACCAAAAAGCCCCGTAGTCTTGGCTTTTGTTGAAGGAATTTATCCGGCGCATTTGCCGGTATTAACCCAGACATCATTCATCATCCGGTCGCGAACGAAGACTGTCTTCCGTGCATCGAATGCCGAATGCCGCGTGGTAGCGTTGCCGTCGATTGACGGCGGCGCAGATGCCACAAGGTGATTCGCGCGCAAGATCAACAGGAAAACGGCACAGGCATTCCCGGCCCTTTGAACCATGGAAACTTACGCTGCAGCCAGCCACCAGAGCGGGCACAGGTGAAGTGTATCCAAACGGCTCAAATAACTTTATGAAGGAGTCAATCCCCAGACCATGAGGCCAAAGAAAATTATTCTCTGTGTAGATGACAACGAACAAGAGCTTTCCGTACTCAAGTTCATGCTGGCAACCAACGGATACAGGGTGCTTTCCGCCCTCAACGGGCAGGAAGCCATCGGCATCTTTTCCGAAACGCAGGTGGACCTGGTTGTGACCGACTACGCCATGCCGCAGATGAACGGCTGCCAGTTGGTGGAGCGGCTGAAGCAGATTGCGGCGCATGTGCCCATGATCCTGCTGGGCGATCCGCAGCGGATGGGGGGCGAGATGCACGCTGCCGATGCGCTGCTGGCCAAGAAGAACTGCTCACCGCAGGAACTGCTGGAGCGCATCAAGGTGATGAGCGCCCGCAAGCGCGGTCCGCGCAAGGGCTCACAGCGGCAGGCGCCCATGCCCATGGTGGAACTCGCGGTGGCGTCATAAGGCAGGGACCAGGGCGAAGCCAGAGCCAACACGCCTTGATTCCTCGAGGCGGGGGATACCTCAGCCCCGGCTGAAAAGCGCGGAATCCCGCAGATAGGAAACAGGTGTGCAGTTTCAACCGGATTCTGCCGATACTTGCAGTAAGATGCGTGCAGACTGGAATTAGACCGTGAACCGAAAATTCCGCAATCCGAATTTCAAGCAGACGCTGGAGACCTTGCGCGCGCATTCTTTTGAGCTGGCGCTCTCGGCGGCGGCACCTGGCGCTGTGCTGGTGAGCAAGTACGGTGCGGGAGCAGTGCTGGTGGCGGCGCAGGTGAAAGAGCAGCCGGCGGCCTTTGCGGTGCGTCCCGGAGCGATGGCCGGCGGCGAGGTGGGGCGTCTACTCGACCGCGGCTACCAGAAGTTCATTCAGACTTCCCAGTTCGAGATCCCCGCGAAGGCCAGCCAATTGCACGCGATTCATCTGTTCACGGAGGAGCTGAAACGGTTGACCGGCTCCATTGATCTGTACAACGAGGCGCTTGGGACAACCAGTGACTTGTATCGCTATGACCGCCTGAAGGCGCGTGAAGCCGCGCGGCCCGAGGGTCGTTGCCCATGGGGGCCGGCCGGCGGAGAATGATTTTTGCCGAAAGCGCGAACGGCGATGGACGCGGCAGAAGGGGGAGGAAGCGCTGGCGGCCGGAAGATAGAGTATTTCTCCCGTTGCAGTAGAGGAAAGCCACAACTGATCGAGCCACTTGCAAAACTCCAAGGAGATTGCAAGTCGTGCCGCGGAGGGTTGCAGATGATTTCGCTTGAGCGGCGCACCATCAAAAAGGGAGGCTGCACTCCAGCTTGCTCACACAGACAGGACCACCCCTCCCCCCCCCATACCCATCGGGGGTATGGGGGCGCTTGATCCACTGCAACTTGAGACTGCAAAATTCGACGGAGATTGCAAGTTGTGATCTGGCGCATATCTTCAGTCTGAAGGCGATTTTGCAAGTAGCTCGATTGAATGGCTTTTTCCTCTCAGGGGTCCCCGGTGAGCGATTTTTGCTCGTTGGGGTAGAACGAAACCAGAGTAGGTGTCCCCCGAAACCACGACTTTCAAGTCGACGCGACCATCAGGGAGCGGCGACCTGCCACGGACTTACCAGGGCATAGCAACTCTGGTTTCGCTCTAGAAAAACACCGCCTCGGATGACGCCAATGACTGCAAACGAACAGGAGAAATGCTCCAGCGTCTTCGGAGTGGACGTAGACCGGAAGCAGACCACCAAGGAGCTTTTTTCTCAGGAAGAAGCTGCCGCCCACGGTTCTCAAGAGGCCTGCGCGCACTCGGAAAGTGCTTCGGAGGAGCACCGTGCAGCCCCTCGCTTTGGCGTGGACGAAGATGCGCATCTGCTGTTGCTGAAGAACGATTCCAGCTTTTCCTGCCGTCTTGTCAATCTCAGTCTGAGAGGCTGCTGCCTTTGCACCCTGGAGCGGCTTCCGGCCGGATCGATGGTGCATGTGGAAGTCACTTTCAAGGTGCGGGGCATTCTCTTCCGCTTGAGCGGCATGACACGATGGACCGATGGCCGGCATCTGGTTGGCATTCGTTTTGTGGATATGCCCGCGCAGCGCAAAGAGGAACTGGCTGAGGCTCTCGACAAGATCAAGGCGGCAAGGCAGGCCGCCGCGGCGCAAACGCCGGCTCCGGCGCGCGCCAAACCCATGGGGCGCGAACGGCGCGGGAACCGCAGGGAAGCGGTTGATACATCGGCTGTCATCTTCCTGATTAATGTCGCATCGCGACTGACCGGCCGCATTCTCGATCTGAGCATGGGCGGTTGCCGCATTCGCACCGACGAGCACTTCCCGGTGGGCATCTACACGCGGGTTGAGACCGAGTTCCGCCTGAAGGGGCTGCCCTTCCGCCTGGGCGGCGTCATCCAAGCCATCCACGACCGGAACACGGTGGGCATACGCTTCCTCGACATGAGCAGCCGCAAGCGTGAGCAGGTGGAACAACTGATTGCCGAGATTGAAGAGATGCGGGCGGGGGACTAGAGCACAGGGAACAGCTTCCTGATCGCGTGAAGTTGTATCTGCGATGGGTGGGAGAGCACGATGCAAATCTTTTGGACCGGATCAATAGAGCAAATTCAGAAATACTGCGCAGTCGGAATACTTGTGCAGGGTGCCCCATCCATTTCCGCGCTTTATGCGGAAATGGGTGGGAAGCAGTGTCACTGTTTTCTTACCAAATCTCTATCGCCGGCGGGCGCGCTCCCGCTGTAGCTCGCGGTAGAGTTCGCTCTTGGACTGGCCCAGCTCGCGCGCCAGCCGTTTGAGGGCTTCTTTTTCGTCGATCCCGGTCTCGGCCTGCAGATGGGTGACGCGGTCGTGAATGCTGGCGGGCGCGCCCGCGGCGGTTTGCCCATCGGCTGCTGTTCGCGGCCGCGCTTCGACCAGCAGGGTGAATTCGCCGCGAATGCGGTCGCGCGCGGCCAGCTCCCGGCGCGCTTCGGCCACCGTGCAGCGCAGAAACTCCTCGTGAATCTTGGTCAGTTCGCGGGCCAGAACGACGCGCAAATCTGCTCCAAAGACGGCTTCCAAATCCGCGAGTGTTTCCAGAATGCGGTGCGGAGCCTCATAAAAGACTAGCGTGCGCGGGTTCTCGTTTCTTTGCGCCTCGGCGGCCAGCGACTCCAGACGGCTTCGCCGCGCTCCGGCCTTCTCCGGCAGAAAGCCGATGAAGTGAAACTCGTCCGTGGCGAGTCCGGAGGCCACCAGGGCGCTAAGCGCGGCATTGGCCCCGGGGATGGGAATGACCGCGATACCGGCCCGGATGGCCTCGGCTGTGAGCCAGCTTCCGGGGTCGCTGATGCCGGGCATTCCGGCGTCGGAGACCAGGGCGATGCGGCCGCCAGCGCTCAACTCCTCAATCAGTTCGGAGGCGCGCTGGTGTTCGTTGTGCTGGTGGCAACTTACGGTGGGGGTGGTGATTTCGTAGTGGTTGAGCAGCTTCTGCGTCTGGCGGGTGTCTTCGCAGGCGATGCGGTCAGCGCCGCGCAGCACTTCCA
>Ga0224525_1000450_pt1 | contig 18883 bp, 11 predicted proteins | sample CFST100metaG_FD_179874 | JGI IMG/M metagenome (GOLD analysis project Ga0224525, IMG submission 179874) | Peat soil microbial communities from Stordalen Mire, Sweden - C.F.S.T100 | ecosystem: Environmental > Terrestrial > Soil > Wetlands > Peat | place: Sweden: Norrbotten County, Stordalen Mire...
TTTCCGGTGAAGATTGACGGGAACATCCCTCAGGGGCTAAAGCCCGCATTGATTCCAAGCGACTTACGGCACGACTAAAGTCGTGCCCTTTCAAAACAGCGAGTTTTTCCGCAGCCTGTAAAGCCCGTACCCTTCAATACATCAACTTATTCAGAGGTTCCCTAATTGTGCTTCTTGACTCCGCGGAAGAACATGGCCAGAGGCACGCATAACAGCGCCAGATACCCCAGCAGGCGGAAGTTATCGGCATAAGCCAGCAGCGAGGACTGGTGCTGAACGCTTTGGTAGAGGTATCCCAGAGCCTCCTGATGCGCATTGGCCACGCTTGCTCCCCCTACGCCGAACCTTGCCTGCAAGCCGCTGAGCATTGCCGCTGCGGCTGGACTGCCCGGCGTAACATTGCCTCCCAGGTAATTCTGATGAATCTGGGTGCCACGCACCAGAAGGGCGGTGACGGCGGAGATGCCGACGCTGCCGCCGATATTGCGCATCAGGTTGTAAATTCCGGCGGCGTTGCCAATCTCCGCCTTGCGCAGCAGCCCCATGGACATGGTAGTGAGAGGAACGAAAACAAAGCCTCCGGCAAAGCCGTTCATGAAATTCGGCCAAGCCACAGAGCTAAACGCGATCGAAAAGTTGATGTGACTCAATAAAATGCTCGAATAGCCGAAGATGGCAAAGCCGCAGGCCAGCAGGATGCGGGCGTCGACGTAATTGACCAGAAGGCCCACCAGTATCATGGAGATCATGGTGCCCAGGCCGCGCGGACTGACCGTCAAGCCGCTCTGCATCGCCGAATAGCCCATCTCCGTTTGCAGGAACAACGGCAATTCCGCCGTGACTCCAAAGAGAATCACGCCGTAAAGGCAAGTGATAATCGTTCCCACCAGAAAATTGCGGTTGGCGAGAATGCGCAATTGCACGATGGGTTCCCGGATGATGAATTCGCGCAGGATAAAGCCCAGCAGTGCGATGGCCGAGATCGCGGCTGTCCAGCATATCCACGGCGCCGCGAACCAATCGGATTCCTGCCCCTTGTCCAGCACCAATTGCAATGCGCCCAGCCAGACCGCCATCATGCCAAAGCCGAGATAGTCGATTGCCCCGTGAAAGGCATGGCGGAGGTACGGCGGATCCTCGACGTACAGGTTGACCATGACGAGGGCCAACAGGCCCACCGGGATATTCACGTAGAAGATCCAGTGCCAGGAAAAGCTGTCGGTAATCCATCCACCGAGGGTCGGACCAATGACAGGAGCGACAACAATTCCCGTGCCATAAACAGCCATGGCCGTGCCTTGCAATTCAAGCGGAAAGCTTTCCAGCAGAATGGCCTGCGCCAGCGGCTGCATACAGCCGCCAATGCCCTGCAAAATGCGGGCAGCGATCAGCATCGGCATATTCAGCGCCATGCCGCAGAGCAGCGAAGCCACCGTAAAGACCAGGATGGAGATGATAATCAGGCGCTTGCGCCCGATGCGCCGCGCCAGCCAGGAGGAGGCCGGCAGCATGATGGCGTTGGCAACCAGATAGCTGGTCAGGACCCAGGTCGATTCGTCCGTTGTGGCCGACAGATCGCCCGCGATATGCGGCAGGGCGACATTGGCGACCGACGCGTTGAGCGCGGTCATGAAGGTCGCCAGCATCACCGACAGCGCAATCAGCCACGGATTCGCCGACGGCTTCCAGTCGCGATGCTCGTCTTCCGCATTGTGCAACGCGTCGTTGGCCGTGCTCATCGGGCTATCTGTCACTCTCGCTTCGTGGAATTGGCTGCTGGTGGCCACGACCAGAATCCGCAAGGATTCTTGATCCGGCATGAAAGCGCTGCGACTGGGGCGCCCAGCCCTTTCCGCGTTTTGTGCAAAAGGTGGGGGGAATAGCGCAGTGAATTCTATTTACACCGAATTCATATTATGCGCGTTTTTGCACATTTTTGAGACGCTCTGCCCCTTCCCGGCTTCCATGTACGATAAACATGGGACACTTATGACGGACACAAAAAATCTCTCCCCTGAATTTCTTCTTCACATCGCACAAACGCTGAACGTGCCTCTGCGCGGGCTGGTCGCCGTAGTCGAGCTGCTCGACGGTGGCGGCACGGTGCCGTTCATCGCGCGCTACCGCAAGGAGGCCACCGGCAATCTGGACGAGGTGCAGATTCTCGCAATTCAAGAAAATCTGGCCTACTTCCGCGAGCTGGCCGACCGGCGCGAGACCATTCTGGCCTCCATCGCCGAACAGGGCAAGCTGACCGATGAGCTGAAGGCGCGCATCGAGGCCACGCTCGACAAGAGCGAGCTGGAAGACCTCTATCTGCCCTACAAGCCCAAGCGGCGCACCAAGGCCACCATCGCGCGCGAAAAGGGTCTGGAACCGCTGGCCGCGTACTTGTGGGCACAGGAAAAATCCGATCTGCCACTGGAGACTTTTGCCGCCACCTTCGTGAATGCGGAGTTGGGCGTGGCCTCGGCGGACGAGGCGCTGGAAGGCGCGCGCCACATTGTCGCCGAGTGGATCAGCGAAGACGCCGACCTGCGCAAGGCGCTGCGCCAAATGCTCTTCAATGAGGGCATGGTGGTCAGCAAAAAAGTCACCGACGCGGTCGATGAGCAGGAAAAATTCAAGATGTACTACGAGTACACCGAGCCGGTGAAGACGATTCCCTCGCATCGCATGTTGGCCATCCGCCGCGGCGAAAACGAAAACGTGCTCTACTTCCTCATCGAAGTCGCGCCGGAACGGGCCACGGCAATCATTCACAGTCACGTCCTGCGCGAGAAAGGCGATTGGACGCCGCAACTCGAGCTGGCCATCGATGACGCGTGGAAGCGGCTGCTGAATGCTTCGATTCAAGGCGAGATTCGCCTGGAGTTGAAGCACCGTTCCGACACGGAAGCCATTCGCGTTTTCCGCGACAACTTATATAACTTGCTGCTGGCTCCGCCCGCCGGTCCAATCTCCGTGCTGGGCATCGATCCGGGACTGCGCACCGGCTGCAAGGTCGCGGTCGTCGATGAAACCGGCAAGATGATGGCGCACGATGTTTTGTATCTGCATACGTCGAAGCATGGCAACGAAGAGTCCGCACCGAAGCTGGAAGCCCTGCTGCGCCAGCACAATGTGCGCGCCATCGCCATCGGCAACGGCACCGCCTCGCGCGAGACGGATGCCTTTGTGCGTGAGTTTCTGCGCGACAAGAAGCTGGATGGAATTTTCCCCGCAACGGTAAGTGAATCGGGCGCAAGCATTTACTCGGCTTCCCCGATTGCGCGGCAGGAGTTTCCCGATCTGGATCTGACGGTGCGCGGCGCGATCTCCATTGCGCGGCGCTTGCAGGACCCGCTGTCCGAGTTAGTCAAGGTCGATCCAAAATCGATTGGCGTGGGCCAGTATCAGCATGACGTTGACCAGCGCCAGCTTCAGGAGTCGCTGGAAACCGTGACCGAAAGCTGCGTCAACAAGGTCGGCGTGGATTTGAACACCGCCTCCTGGACGCTGCTGCGCTTTGTCGCCGGCATCACGGAACGCACCGCGCAGAACATTGTGAGTTATCGCAACGAGAAGGGCAGCTTCCGCTCGCGCATGCAGGTGCTGGACGTGACCGGCATCGGGCCAAAGACCTTCGAGCAGGCGGCGGGCTTCCTGCGCATCCGCAACGGCGATAATCCGCTGGACAGAACCGCCGTGCACCCGGAGTCCTATCCGGTTGTCGAGCAGATTGCCGTCTCGCTGAAGACTTCCGTGAAGGAACTTATTGAGCAGCCGCAGTTACTGGAGAAAGTGGACCGCGGCCAGTTATCGGCGGGCGCATACACGGTAAATGACATTCTCGCGGAGTTGAAAAAGCCGGGACGCGATCCGCGCGATAAGTTCGTAGCGCCCAGCTTCCGCGACGAAGTCCGCGAAATCGCCGACGTCCAGCCGGGAATGACGCTCGAAGGCGTGGTGACAAACGTGACCAAGTTCGGCGCATTCGTAGATATTGGCGTTCATCAGGACGGTCTGGTGCATATCAGCGAGCTGGCCAACCGCTACATCAAGGAGCCGTCGGAGGCCGTGAAAACCGGCCAGATCGTCAAGGTAAAGGTGCTCGGCGTGGACGTAAAAGCCAAGCGCATTGCGCTCTCCATCAAAGCGCTGACAGCGCCCGCCGCAACCAAGTCCGGCAAGCTCGCCAGGAGGCCGGAGAAACCTGTGGCAAAGCCTCAGCCCACGATGGATGAAAAGCTCGCCGCGCTCTCAATGAAGTGGAAAGTGAGATAGCGCGCTGCCAGCCGGAGAAATAATTCTTTTTCAGCAAAGCCGCTTGCAAAATTACCTTGAGGCGATAGATGGTGTCAGGGCACGACTTCAGTCGTGCCGATCATGGCCAATCAAGAATCCGGCTTCAGCCGCTGCGAAGTTGCAAATAGCTAAGGATAAATGCCACAGGAGCTAAACAGGCTGCGGGAAAAGGCTTGTTTCCGGTGAAGATTGACGGGAACATCCCTCAGAGGCTAAAGCCCGCATTGATTCCAAGCGACTTACGGCACGACTAAAGTCGTGCCCTTTCAAAACAGCGAGTTTTTCCGCAGCCTGTAAAGCCCAGCATGGTTTTGTTGCTCTTTCGGCACGACTGAAGTCGTGCCCTGACACTTTTTGCAATCTCAATGGAATGTTGCAAGAGGCTCAGCAACTAAGGGATTATGATTGTCGCTGCGGCGCATCATGCCGATGGAAAGAGCGTAGGATTGCGGACCTGCGCGGAATTCGGTTTGTGTATCTGAAGGAGAACGGATGAAAGACGATCAAAAAAAGGACAAGTCCGACACGAAACAGAAAACGGCGCTGCCGGAAGCCGCCAAGCTGGGCGGGGACCATCCAGCGCCAATGCCGGACAAGGCCGAGGCGCATCGCCTGGGAAAGGATTGCGACTATGAAAGCGAACTCATCCGCCTGCAAGTCGAGCTGGTCAAGCTGCAGGAGTGGATTCGCCACGAAGGGCTGCGGGTGGTGGTGCTGTTTGAAGGCCGCGACGCGGCCGGCAAGGGCGGAGCCATCAAGCGAATCACCGATCCGCTGAACCCGCGCGTATGCCAGGTGGTGGCGCTGGGCACGCCCACGGAGCGCGAAAAAACGCAGTGGTACTTCCAGAGATATGTCGCGCACCTGCCCGCGGCGGGCGAAATGGTACTGTTTGATCGCAGTTGGTACAACCGCGCCGGCGTCGAGCGCGTGATGGGTTTCTGCACCGACGCGCAGTATCAGGAGTTCATGCAGAGCTGCCCGGAGTTTGAGCGCATGTTGCTGCGCAGCGGGATTCGCCTCATCAAATACTGGTTTTCCGTCAGCGACGAGGAGCAGGAGAGGCGCTTTCAGGACCGCATGAAGGACCCCACCAAGCGCTGGAAGCTGAGTCCGATGGACCTCGAGTCGCGCAAACATTGGGCCGAGTACTCGCGCGCCAAGGACGAGATGTTTGCCGTGACCGACACCAAGCAGTCGCCGTGGTTTGTGGTCAATGCGGAAGACAAGAAGAGCGCCCGGCTGAACGTCATCCGGCATCTTCTGTCGCAGTTCGCCTACCGCGATCTGACCCCTGAGCCGCTGGCTCTGCCCCCGCTGGAAAAAACGAAGTACGTGCGACCACCCATCCAGGAGCAGAACTTCATTCCGCAGTTTTACCGCTAGGTCTCTGACAGGATGAAGAAGTACCTTGAGTTCGTGGTTTCCCACATCTCAAAATCGAGATGTGGGGCACCCAGGGGTGGTACAAGTTTAAGCTGTCAAAGACCTAGAGCAAAACCAGAGCCGCCGTTCCCAAATGGCCGCGCCTACTTGAGGATGCGGTTTCCGGGTACAGTGACTCTGGTTTTGCTATAGACTTTTCTTCAGCATGGCTATTGCACGCGAAAACACTCCGGAACGGCTGGTAAGCGCCGCGCGCGCCGACGAAGAGCAGGGCTTTGAACTCAAACTGCGCCCCCGCTGGCTGCGCGAGTTCATCGGTCAATCAAAAGCAAAAGAACAACTGGCCATCGCCCTTGAAGCGGCCAAATCCCGCGGCGAGGCGCTCGATCACGTGCTTCTCTCCGGCCCTCCCGGCCTGGGAAAAACCACACTGGCCACCATCATCGCCAACGAGCTGGATGTCGGCTTCCAGCAGACCTCCGGCCCGGCCCTCCAGATTCAGGGCGACCTGACCGCCATTCTCACCAACCTGCGCGAACGCCAGGTGCTCTTCCTCGACGAAATCCACCGTATGCAGCCGGTTCTCGAAGAAAAGCTCTACACCGCGCTCGAGGACTACAAGCTCGACATCATCATCGGCCAGGGACCGGCGGCGCGCACCCACGTGATGGAAATCCGCCCTTTCACCTTCATCGGCGCCACCACACGGCCCGGCCTGCTCAGTTCGCCGCTGAGGTCGCGCTTCGGCATCCTGCTGCGCCTCGAATTCTACACAGAGGACGAACTGCGGTTCATCGTCACACGCTCCGCTGAAGTGATGCAGATTCCCATCGACGAGGACGGAGCGGCGGAAATCGCCCTGCGCTCCCGCGGAACGCCACGCATTGCCAACCGCCTGCTGCGCCGCGTGCGCGACTACGCCGAAGTGCGCGGCAACGGCGTGATCGACCGTCCAACGGCCAACGCCGCCCTCACCATGCTTGAAGTGGACGCCCACGGCTTTGACGAGATTGACCGCCGTCTGCTGCTGACCATCATGGAGAAATACGATGGCGGCCCGGTCGGCCTGAGCACGCTGGCCGCCACCCTGGCCGAGGAACAAGACGCTCTCGAAGAGGTCTATGAGCCTTTTCTCATCCAGATCGGATTCCTCGACCGCACCCCGCGCGGTCGCGTGGCCACACGTCTGGCCTATGAACACTTCGGCTTGACCATGCCGGGCAAGCAAGCGCCGCTTTTTTAGGTCATTTCCGAATATGGTGTAGACCATAATTTTGTTGGTCTCCCACTCATTCCGCAGATAACGCGGAATGAATGGGGCACGGAAGTCTATAGAAATGCTCTAGGTCTCTGACAGGATGAAGAAGTACCTCGAGTTCATACCTTCCCCGGTCCCAGAATCGGGACCGGGGGCACCCATCGCTGGTACAACTTTAAGCTGTCAGAAACCTAGAACCTTTCTCCTGATGGTGTAGAGGAATCCCACCCTAGCCGCAAAAACAAATACGCGGCGAGGGTGGGGCACCCAAGCTCTATACCTAAAGGAGAAATGCTTAGGAGTATTTCTCCTCTTGCCATAGAGCGAAACCGCCCTGCACGGCTGCAACTCAGGACAAATGCTCGCTCTATGGTTGCGCCAGAGGCAAGCGGATGGTGGCGCGCGCGCCCTGGCCATCCTCGCGGTTGACCAGCGTCACTTCGCCGCCGTGGGCGCGGGCAATTTGCTGCGCCAGCGCCAGGCCGACGCCGCTACCCTCGGGCTTGGTGGTATAGAAGGGCACAAACAGGTTTTCGCTGTTGGCGATGCCCAGACCGCAGTCCTCGATGGCGACCAGCGCGGTCGAGTCCTCCAGCCGCCAGCTCAGATGCACCACGCGTGAACCCACGGCCAGCGAAGCGTCGGCGGCGTTGGCCAGCAGGTTGATGAACATCTGCTCCAGTTGATCGGCGTCGGCGTTGAGCACGACGGCGGGGCCGGGATCGAGTTGCGCTTCCAGACGCTGCTCAAGCAGCACCACCCGCTCCAGCAGCGGCCCCAGCGGAACCGGGCCAAGACGCGGCGCGGGCAGTTGAGCCAGCGACCGGTAGGATTGCGCAAAGCGGTTCAGCGCGTCAGCGCGGCTCTCGATGACGCCCAGGCCGCGGCGCAGGTCGCGCAGCATGGTTTCGTCCGCGCCGGGCTGGTTGACGCGCATCAGCAGGCTACCGGCGATGGACTTGATGGGCGTCAGCGAGTTTGAGATTTCGTGTCCCAGCACGCGCACCAGCCGCTTCCAGGCGGTCTGCTCCTCGGCCTGAAGCGGCAGTCTCACATCGTCCAGCAGCAGCAGCGTATGAGGCACACCGTCCTGGCGGAAACCGGCCTTGCGCAGCAGCCAGCGAGCGGGCTCGGCGGCCAGCGACTGTTTGGAGCTGAAGGAGTGAATGGTCTGGTCCGGCGCGGCCAGCAGCTCTTCCAGCCCCAATTCGTGCGCCGAGCGGCCATGGCAGCGCGCCTGAGGCAGACCAAGCAATTTGGCGCTGGCATTATTGACCAGTTGCAACAGGCCGTCGCGGTCGAAGGCGAACAAAGGCGCATTCATCACTTCGAGAATGCGCGCCAGCAGGGCCGTGGCTTCCAGTGAGCGCACGCGCTGCTTTTGCAGCAGATCGGCCAGCGCGTTGACCTCGCCAGCCAACTCGCCCAGCGCGTCCGGCGCACCGGCTCCGCGCGCGCGGAAGGAGTAATCGCCCTCGCGCAGCGAGGAGACGACGTTGGAAAGCGTCTGCAGAGGGCGGGCCACGCCTTCCAGCAGCACGGCGGCAACCAGCAGAAAATAGCCGAGCAGGCAAACAACGAGCAGAATGGCTGGCGCCAGGGCTATCGGATGCAGCCGAAACAGCACGGCGGCAAAAAGTAGCGCGGGCAGCGCCAGCAGAAAGCAGAAGAGCCGCGTCCGGCGGAAGACCGAGCGCGGCGGGCGGCGAAGCTTCTTCTCAAAGCCCATATTTCTCGATGCGGCGATAGAGCGCGGCGCGGCTGAGCCCGAGGGCTTCAGCGGCCTGCGAGATGTTGCCCCCGCAGCGGCGCAGAACCTTGCGAATCAGCAGCGCCTCGACCTCGTCAATGCTCATATTGTCAAAGGACTGGGCCGCAGGCCGCGCGCTGGCGATGGAGAGGTTGGACGGCTCAATTTCCTCACCGCGGCAGAGCAGCACGGCACGCTCGACGGCGTGCTCCAGCTCCCGCACATTGCCCGGCCACGCGTACTGCATCATCTGCTGCATGGCGGCCGGGGTAAAGCCGCTGAGCTGCTTGCGGTAGTGGGCGCAGTCAAGGCCAAGAAAGTGCGTGGCCAGCAGCGGAATGTCCTCGCGCCGGTCGCGCAGGGGCGGCAGATGAATCTCGACCGTATTGAGGCGGAAGAGCAGGTCGCCGCGGAAGTTGCCGGCCTTGACCTCCTCCTCCAGAGCGGCGTTGGTGGCGGAAAGCAGCCGCACGTCCACATGCCGGGTTTGCGAGGAGCCGACGCGCTCCAACTCACCGCTCTCAATCACGCGCAGCAACTTGGCCTGCTGGCGCATGGGCACATTGGCAATTTCATCCAGGAAAAGCGTGCCGCCGTTGGCCAGCTCGAAACGTCCGATGCGGTCAGTGCGCGCGTCCGTGAAAGCGCCCTTCACATGGCCGAAGATTTCGCTTTCAAAGGTTCCCTCCGGCAGTCCGCCGGCATTGACGGCCACCAGCGGCCTTTGAGAGCGCGGCGAGGCGGCATGAAGCAGCTTGGCGACGATTTCCTTGCCGGTGCCGTGTTCGCCGGTAATCAGCACGTTGGCGTCGGAAGGCCCAATCTGCGCGATCAACTCCAGCACCGGCTGCATGGAGGCCGCGCTGGCCACAAACGCAGGCATGCCCTCGCCGCGCAGCAGGCTGTTTTCCATCTCCAACTGGCGCGCGCGGCGCAGCGCCTGATGCAGTTCGGCATGGACGCGAATCAGGCTGAGCAGGCGCTCATTCTCCCACGGCTTCTGGATGAAGTCGCACGCGCCGCGCTTGATGGACTCGACCGCCAAATCGATGTTGCCCCAGGCGGTCATCACGATCACCGGCAGGCGGGCGTCAATCTGCTGAATGCGCTCGAGCAGGTCAAGGCCCTCCTGACCGGAGGTGGTGTCGCGCGTGTAGTTCAGGTCGATCAGCAGCACGTCATAGTCGCTGTCGCCCACGGCCTCCAGCACCAACTGGGGCGAACGGACGCAGTCGACATGAATGCCCTGCGGCGTGAGCAGCAGCTCGACAGCTTCGAGGATGTGGGGCTGATCGTCGGCGGCCAGAACGCGAATTGGCTCTTGCTTATTGATTGCTTGCCTCCACGACGCCGCTTCTGGCGCTGGCAATGGAAATGCCGTACTCCTCAAGGACCGAGCCGGTGGCCCGCCGCACCTCAATGCGCGCTTTTTCGTAGGCGGTTTCGGCCGTGACCAGAGCCGCATCCGCCAGGGCCAGATCGTGCTCGGCGGCCAGGGTTTGCTGATTCGAACCCGCTCCCAGTTTTTGTTCCCTCTGCATAATATCGAGGGTCCGCAGCGCCAGGTCGCGCGCCTTGCGGGCCGCATCCACGCGGCTCACTCCCTGCTCAAGAGCATAACGCGCATTGCGCACCTCGATGCAGATGCGCTTCTTTAATTCCTCCAGATAAACCTGCGACTGCCGGTATTCGAGTTCAGTGCGCGCCTGATCGGCCTTGGCGATGCGGTTGCGCAGCGGAATGTTTAACTGGAAACCCACCTGATACTCAGGCGAGTTATTGTCCAATGCGCTCTGCAAAGCCCCGCCATAGTCCTTCGGCAAGGTGGTGGTAACCGTTTTGTCATAATACTTGGAATTCTGCAACCCGGCGGTTCCCGTGCCTGCGTACAAGCCATAGGCGATCAATTGAGGCAGCAGCGCATTGCGGGCGGTCTTGCGGCTGAGCGCGCGGTTCTGCAAATCCAGGCTCGACTCCTGCAGTTCCGTGCGGTTCTTGAGCGCTGAGGCGATCATCTCCTGCACCGGCGCCAGGCTGGGCTGCACCTGACTGGCGATGTGGTCCACGGGCGCCACTGGCATCTCCTGCAAAACCGGATCGTCCAGCGAGCGCGTGATGGCATTCTTCATGTAGAGTTCCTGCAACTCCAGGTTGGTGCGGGCGACGGTCAGGTCCTGCTCGCGATTGGCCAGCTCTCCCTCGGCCTTCAGCACGTCCATCTCCGGAATCGCCTGCAATGCAAGCTGCTTGCGGCTGGTCTCCAGAATTTCCGCGGCGAAGGCCACCGAGCGCTCGCCGGCCTGCTCATTGTCGTAAGCGCTCACCAAGTCCCAATACATATCGCAAATCTGCGTGACGGTGGCGATCACCTGGGCGCGGAAGGCGATGTCGGAGATTTTCTGGTTTGTGCGGGCAATGCGCAGGAAGCGCAGGTTTGTTCCCGTGCCAAAACCGGCCAGCAACTGCTGCTCGATCAGCACACGCATCTTGCTGTATAACTCCGGGCTGAAGTAATCGTATTTGCCGTTCGAGGTTTGCCGGCTGTTGTCCCAGTCAACTTCCAGGCTGCCGCCGGTGGGGAAGGCCTGGGTGTAATTGACGTTGGCCTGCGCCGAGTTCACTTTGTAAATCGAAACACCCTCCACCTGGAAGTTGGTCAACTGCTCGGAGGTGTGGTCAACATAGGCCGAAACGAAAATATTGGGATCGTAGCCTGAAACCGTTGTGCCGGTGCCCAGCGTCGAGGAGACAATGCCGGAAGTGCCTGCGCCCGCGCCGCCCGCGCCGCTCGATGTGCCGCCCGCGCCGGTGCCCGCGCCCGCGGCGCCCGCGCCGCCGCCCGGTGTGCCGGAGACCACGCCCGTGTTGACGCCGCGCACTTGGCCGCCAGCCTGCGTGCGCTGAATGTCCGTCCAGGCAATCGGCAGGTTATAGCGCGCGATCACCATGTCCAGGTTGTTTTCGAGAGCCAGATTGATGGCGTCGCGCAACGACAGATAGATTTTACCGTCGCGCACCAAGGAGTTGAGCCGGACAGAGTTCTCCATGCCCGGCGGCGCGACATTGGCGCCGCGATAAGCGTTGAAGGGATTGCGGGACGGCCGTTGCAATTGCTCAAAAGGAACCCGCGCTTGCGGCGTGGGCGCTTGCACGGAAGCCGTCACGGAGACTGGCTCCGCGGCCACGACCATCGTCCCTGGCAAAAGCAGCATCGCAACCAAAGCAATTCCGCGAGTTATAAATCCGGTCATTACGAATGGCAACACGGATCGGGTGCCCCACCCTCGCGGCGTTTTTGTTTTTGCCGCTAGGGTGGGATTGCACGATGCAAATCTTTTGGACCGGATCAATAGTGTGCCTCGTTGTGCCTTCAAATCATTCATTGAATGCCAGCCTCCGCTGCCTTGGCCGCTAGAGTTTCGTCGCGCTTCATCCATCCGTCGCGCAGTTCGACAATGCGCGTGCCATAGAGCGCGTTTTCTTCCGAGTGCGTCACCTGCACAATAGTCGTGCCCGCGCGGTTCAGTTCGCGGAAGAGTTCCATGATTTCGCGCGCCTGCGAGGAGTGCAGGTTGCCGGTCGGCTCGTCGGCCAAGAGCAGTTCCGGCGCGTGAACCACGGCGCGCGCAATGCCCACCAGTTGCTGCTGCCCTCCGGAAAGTTGCGAGGGATACAGGTCCTTCTTGGCGACAATATTGAAGCGGTCGAGAATGTCGGCCACCATTCCCTGCCTTTGCTGCGCGGGCAGATTCTTGTAACTCAGCGGCAGGTCGATATTTTCGGCAACCGTCAAATCGTCCAGCAGGTGATAGCTCTGAAAGACCATGCCGATATGCTCACGGGCGAGGTCCGAGCGCTGCTTGCGGTTGAGCTTGTGCGCCGCCGTCTCATGGAACCAGTACTCACCCCGCCAGCCATCATCGAGCAGCGCCAGCACATTCAGCAGCGAGGACTTCCCTGCCCCCGACGGCCCCATCACGGTGACAAACTCACCCTCGCGAATGGTAAGTCCGATGCGGCGCAGCACCCAGGTTTCAGTGGGGCCGGTCTTATAACTTCGTTCAACATTTTTTAGTTCGATCATAAGTTACTCCATTCCACTCTTAGAGAAACAAATTGTTATTCGTTGCGCAAAGCCTGCATGGGTTCGACCGCCGCCACGCGGCGCGCTGGCAAGATCGCGGCGGCCAAGACCATCGCCGCCACAACGCCAAGCGCAATCGACAGGGAGGGAAGATCGAAGCTCTTCACGCCGTACAACTGGCTACGGAAGAGCTGCGCCAGCGCGACGGTCGCCGGCAAAGCCAGCACGGTTGCCACCGCCACGACCCAGATCATTTCACGCATCACCAGCGACACTACGCTCGCCCGCGATGCGCCGAGAGCCAGCCGAATGCCGATCTCCCGCGTGCGCTGTCCGGTCGAATACGCCAGCACGCCGTAGAGTCCAACACCGGCCAGCAGCACGGCCAGCACGGCAAAGCCCAGCGCAAGATATGCCAGAGCCCGCTCGTCCGAGGCAATGCGATCGATCTGCGTATCCATGGTGCGCAGGCCATCGACAATCAAAAGCGGATCAAGCTGATGAATGGTTCCGCGAATTCCGGTCATCACGCTCTCCGGATCGCCCGCGGTTCGCACATAGATCTGCACGTCTGTCGGGTGCTCTGTTTGCAGATACGAGAAATACACGGCTCCAGTCATCGGTGTACGCAGCTCTCTATGACGAATATTGCCGACGACGCCAACAATCGTTCTATCGTGCTTGGTGTCGCTAGGATCATCGTTCGAGATGATGCGCCCAATGGCGTTCTGCGGCGAACCGAAAAAACGCTTTGCAAAGGTCAGATCGACGACGGCCACGCGCGGAGTCTCAAGAGCGTCATTCGCGGTAAACTCGCGTCCAACCAGAACAGGCTGACGCAAGGCGGCGAAATAACCGGGCGTTACCGCGCCGGCTTCAAAGTCCATGCGTTCTTCTTCGCCGGGCTTGTACCCCTGAACGGAAAAGCCGCTCGTGCTGGATTCCCCCGATAAAAGAGGATCGTCCGTTGCCCCTACGCCGACAACGCCTGGGATGCGGCTTATGGCATCAATCCCGTTGTGAACAATAGCCGCCGTATGCGCTTCGTCGTATCCTGAGGCCGACGGATCAAGAGAGAAGGTCACCAGATGATCGGTCGCAAAACCGACGTCGGTTGCACGGAGATTCGCCAGCGTGTGCACGAACAAGCCGGCCGAGCCAAGCAGCAGAACGCTCAACCCGACTTCGACGCCAACGGCGATCTTGCGGAATCGCTGCGAGCCGCGCGAGGCGGTGCCGGAGTTTTGCCGCAGCGAATTGGCCATATCGGGACGAAGGAAATAGAAGAGCGGCGCAGCCGAAAAGAGCAACGTCACCAGCAGCGAAATTCCCAGCGTAAACAGCAGCACATGCAGATCAATCGCCGCCGAATACGGTTCCTCGCCTGGATCGGAAGCGGTCATCAGACGCACCAGGAACAACGCCACCGGATGCGCCAGCAAGACGCCCGCCACTGCGCCAGCCAGTCCCAGCAAACCGCCTTCAACCAACAGTTGCATCACGATACGCGCGCGCTGCGCACCCAAGGCATAACGCATGGAAATCTCGCGGGCGCGCGCCGTTGCGCGCAGAACCAGAAGCGTCGCCACGTTGATGGCGCACAGCGCAATCAGCATCACCGACATGCCCATCAGGATGAACAGCGGCTTGCGCAGAGTCGTGCGCGCGGGCGCAAAGCCGCGCGCATTGTCAATGACTTTGAGTTGCGAGGCATCGACAAAGTCGTGATCGAAACGCGCCGTATGTGATTTGTAAAGCGTCAACTCACTGGCGCGCAACGAGCGCCAGACCGGCCCCAGGCTGGCTTCGGCCTGCGCGGCAGAGATGCCCGGCTTGCGGCGCGCCACCAGCGTCAGCCAAATCGATTGGTGATTGTGAAGATCGTCCAGCACATTGCGCCAGGGGCAGGCTTCATCAATCATGGTGATCGGGACGAAAATGCCTGGCCGGAAATCGCCGATGACCGAGTCGAAGTGAGACGGGGCGACGCCGACGATGGTGAAAGGATGGCCGTTGACCAACGCCGTCTGGCCGATCACATTACGGTCCCCAGCAAAGCGGCTTTTCCAGTAATCGTAACTGAGCACGGCGACGGGATTGGCGTCCTTTGCCGTTTCGTCGCGCTCGTTGAAGAGCCTGCCGAAAGCAGGCCGAAGCCCGAGCAGCTCAAAGTAATTGCCGCTAACGATCTCGGCGTCTTCATTCTCCGCCGAGTTGCGCCAGGAAACTCCGGCGTTGGCCTTATCGGTGGCGAGAATATCACTGAAAGCCTGATTCTGCTGGCGCAAATCGCGGTACATCGGGTACGAGAAAAAGTCGTGCTGATCGCCGCCGAAGCTGCTCGACGTGCCATGAAACCCGCCGGTCCAGTGAAATCGGACCAGCTCCTGCGGATGGAAGACCGGCAACATGCGCAACAGCGCCCGATCGAAAATCGTAAAAACGGCTGCCGTCGAGCCGATACCCAAAGCCAGCGTCAAAATCACCGTGAAGGTGAATCCCGGCGAGTGGCGCAACTGCCGCAGCGCATAGCGAATATCCTGAACGAGCGAATTCATTTTTGTATCTCTCCTCGATAACTGTTATTCGCTTCTGAGTGCCTGCATGGGTTCAATGGAAGCCGCGCGAATTGCCGGAATCAACGCGGATGCAAGCCCCGCCGCCACCAGCAGCAAGGCCAGCAGAAGAAAGCCGCCCGCCTCTTTCTGCGCGTCGAAGTAGATGACCATGCCGATAAGTTTGCGAGCGAAAAAGGTTAAAACGAATCCCGCCGCGACGCCCGCCCCGAGCATCCACGCCACGCGCTTCAGAACCATGGCGAGAATGCCGGGACGCGTCGCACCCAGCGCCATGCGCACGCCGATGTCGCGCGAGGACTGCTCCACCTCGTTGCTGATAAGTCCGTAGAGTCCAACCAACGCCAGCACCAGGGCCAGCCCGGCGAAGATACCGAACAGCCAGCTCTCCATGCGCTCAAAGACCAGCGTTTCCGACACAACCTCGGTCATGGTGCGCGGCTCTTGGAATGGCACAGTGGGGTCGAGATCGTGCATTACGGAACGCACGGCGGGAATTACCTGCGTGGGGTCGCCCGCGGTGCGCACCAGCAAAGTCATATTGGAAAACTCATCGGCGCGGTCCTTGAGCGGCGTCTCATCCATCAGCCAATCGAATTCGGCCAGTGGCGGCTCGTAGATGTTTTGACGAACATTGCCGGTGACGCCGACAATCTGAATCATTTTTTCAGGATCGGGGTCGCTGTCGATTTTTTGCGTCGCGGGATCGAGACCGGTGGGGATGAACTTGCGCACAAAAGCGTCGTTCACCACCATTGTCGGCGCGGCGTTTTCCGGCCTGTCCAGGCTGGGAGAAAATTGCCGTCCGCGATGCAGTGAAAGGCCCATCACATCGAAGTAACCCGCGCTGACAATGCGGTATTCCGCCAGTTTTTCCTGATTGGGCGGATAGGGCGGCTGACCGGCGATATGAATCTCCGAATTGTTGCCAGACATATCGATGGGAAGCATATTGATGACGCCCGCAGCCTGAACGCCCGGCAGATGACTTACGCGCTCCTCCAGCGGCTGATAGAAAGCGCCAAGCACGTCGCGCCCCTGATAGCGGATCGGGGAAAGATCGATTTTGACGGCGACAATATGGGATGGATCGAAACCCAGGTCGGCGTGGCGGTAGCGCGTGACCAATCGCATCAGCATCCCGGCCACCACCAGTAGCACCAGCGTGAGCGCCACTTGCGTAATGACAAAACCCGAGCGCAGGCGGTATTGTCCGCGCCCCGTGCCAGCGCTTCCGCCAGCCTTGAGCATGCGGTTGGGATCGATACCGGAGAGATGCAGCGCGGGAATGAGCGACGCGGCCAGGCTGACCACAACGGCCACGACAATGGCCGCCGCCAGCACCGTCCAGTTCATCTGGATGTCGGCGCCGCGCGCCAGAGCTTTGATGAGGAAGGCGCGCATCCCGCTGAGCAGCGTCCAGGCCAGCAGCACACCGCCCGCCGCGCCCAGCAGAGCTAGCAACAGTCCTTCCGTCAGCACCTGCCGCACCAGGCGGCTGCGTCCCGCGCCGATGGCCACACGCATGGCCATTTCGCGCTCACGCTTGACGGCGCGGGCCAGCAGCAGTCCAGCCACATTGACGCAGCCAATCAGCAGCACCGCCAGCACAGCGCCCAGCAGCGTCCACAGCGGACCCTTGCTTTTGCTGACGACGCTCTGCGCCAGCGGTTGCACTTGCACCCTGCGGCCTTCGTCGGAGGGATAAGCCCGGCCCAGGTCATTGAAGACATGCTCGAGATCGCTCTGCGCCTGCGCGATGGACACGCCGTCCCGCAAGCGCCCCACGGTTTGCAGCCAATGGCTGCGGCGTTCGCCTACCAGCTCAGGGGCGACATGCATGGGCATATAGATGGCGCTGTGTACGTTGAGTGGAAAGCGGAAGCCGGCGGGCATCACGCCGATCACCGTATAGGTCTTGCCGTTCAGCTTGACCGCCTGGTTCAAAACATTGCGGTTGCCACCGAAGTAACTCTTCCACACGTCATAACTCAGGACGGCAACATTGTTTCTGCCATCCTGCTCTTCGCCGGGCAAGTAAGTGCGACCCAGCATCGGTTGCACGCCGAAGACCTGAAAAAAGTTGTCGGTCACATGTACGCTGTCCAGGGAAACCGGGCCATTGGTGGATGTCTCAAAGGTGACCCGCTGAAAGCCGCTGCCATTGTAGGCCGCCAGCGCCTCGAAAGCATGAGCCTGCGCGCGCTCGTCCTTGTAGCTGGGCCAGGAGGCGGGCTGGTTATAGCCGCTGCGGCTGTGGCTTTCAATCGAGACGATCCGCTCCGGATGCGCGTAGGGCAGCGGGCGCAGAATCACGGTGTCAATCACGCAGAAAACCGCCGTGGCCACGCCCACGCTGAGAGCCAGCGTAAGGACCACGGTGAAGGCAAATCCCGGCGCGCGGCGCAACTGCCGCAACGCATAGCGCAAATCCTGAAGCAACATCGTTACGCCTCCACTTCCTCTTCGAGCTTCTTCTGTTCCTGTTCGCTGACCACCTTGCCGTCGAAGAGATGAATCTCGCGCTGGGCGTGCTTGGCGAAGCGCGGATCGTGCGTCACCATGCAGATGGTCGAGCCTTCGCGGTGCAGATCGGCCAACAGGTGCATCACCGCTTCGCCGTTCTTCGAGTCCAGGTTGCCGGTCGGCTCATCGGCCAGCAGGATCGAGGGCTTGCCAGCGAGAGCCCGCGCCACGGCCACGCGCTGCTGTTGGCCGCCGCTGAGCTGCGCTGGATAGTGCTTCATGCGATGCGCCATGTTGACCCGCTCCAGTGCTTCTTTCACGCGCTTCGAGCGCTCCGCCGAACTCATGCCGGCGCGATAGGTCAGCGGCAGCTCGACGTTCTCCTCCACCGTGAGATCGCCAATCAGATTGAAGCTCTGAAAGACGAAACCAATCTCCTGGTTGCGAATGCGCGAGCGCTCGCCGAAGCTCAGGTTCTCTACTGGATTTCCGTTGAGCAGATACTTGCCGCCCGTGGGCGTATCAAGCAGGCCCAGAATCGACAGCAGCGTGGACTTGCCGCAGCCGGAAGGCCCGCACATGGCCACATATTCGCCGCGCTCAATGTTCAGGTAAACGCCGGAGAGCGCGTGCGTCTCCACTTCGTCGGTGTAAAAAACCTTGGTCAGGTCCTCGATTTCAATCAGCTTTTCGTTCGATGCCATGCTTTCTCCTCTGAATTCGTTAGCTTCCCACTTTTGTTCTTTGGCCGTGCGCGAAGCGCCGCCCGCCGTCCGCGCAGGACTACTCCAGCCGGATGTGGTCCACGTTGTCCCAGCGCGACATATCGGACAAAATCACCGTGTCGCCTTCCTTCAGCCCTTCGATCACCTGAATGTTATTGACCGAGGCGCGGCCCACCTTCACCGGAACGCGCGTTGCTCCCTTGCCATCTGGGTCAATTTTGAAGAGGCTCAGGGTGGAGCTTTCATTGCCCAGCGCCGGGCGGCCCACGTAGAGCACATCGGTCATGCGTTCGAGATCGATGGTTCCATCCACGCTCAGGTCGGGCCGCGCGCCCTGCGGCAGAGGTCCAG
>Ga0224525_1000454_pt1 | contig 18833 bp, 10 predicted proteins | sample CFST100metaG_FD_179874 | JGI IMG/M metagenome (GOLD analysis project Ga0224525, IMG submission 179874) | Peat soil microbial communities from Stordalen Mire, Sweden - C.F.S.T100 | ecosystem: Environmental > Terrestrial > Soil > Wetlands > Peat | place: Sweden: Norrbotten County, Stordalen Mire...
CCAAAAATCGTAATGTTTCCTTCATGACCGGTTCCTCTCCGCTTGTGGCTCTGAGCTGTGCTTCTTTCCTGAATCACAGCCTAACCCACGATCAGCGCACTGGACCGGTCACTCCATGATGACTAAAGGCAATTTTGCAAGTAGCTCCCCAATTCATCTTTTGAATGCGGTCTCGCGACTGGCGGGTATTTTAATTCGCACTTCATCGGCGCAGGTGCAGGCTGATGAACTCCTCATCGTAGACCGAGGAAGCTGGTTTGCCGCGCGCAACGCGATAGAGCGCCCGGCCTCCACCCACAAAAAAGCCCAGAAAAATCGCCGAGCCAGCGCCGATGAGGATCAGCAGCGTGATGCCGACCAGAAATTTACCGGTCTTCACCGCATCGGATTCCCTGGGCATCGAAATCAGTTCCGAGTCATAGTGCACCGTGGCCAGCAGGTTGTGGCTTTCCTCGGGGATGGCGTCGCCGCTTACCAGAGCCACCAGCGGCCCGGTCCGCCGCACTTCGAGCGAGGCCAGATCGGAGTCTTGCAGCGGCTTGGGCCAGGGCGGCTGGGCGTGGCTGCCGGCCTTGATGTAGGCGCGAATCCGCGCCTCTTGTGAGGCTGCCATCTGCGGCGTGGGGTAGCTGAGGATGGTCAGAGTGGCCGGGTTGGAGCGCAGCGAGTAGCTGGCGGTGACGGCCTCCGCGCCGAGATTGAAGCCCACCAGTTCCGGCGGCAGCACGCCGCCCGCCCCGGCATAGCCCGCCGGACCCAGCGCGTAGTGGGTGGTTTGTTTGTTCAGCGAGGCGTGGGGCAGATTGTCCAGGATGGGAGGCGTGAGCGCCTTGCCGCCTTCCGGCTGGGGCAACTGTGCGGCCAGTTCACGCAGTTCCGCGCCCGACATCGTGCCAATGCGCGAAAAATTCGCATCCACCAGGGTTGTGCCCACCCAGAAGAGCACACGGTTGTGGTCAGACGCGGCGCCCGCGCCAATTTCTTCCCTGGGCCAGCCATTCTGGCGGTAAAACGAGTACGCCCCGTAAGCGCCCGTGGCGTCGCGGAAGCTGAGCGCGCGCAGGCTCAGCGTCTCGCCCTCCCGCTTGTAGTGGGCCGTCATGCCGCTGGCGTAGCCGTACTCCTGTAAAGCCGCGGCGTTGGATGGGTCGGCCTGGGCCGCATCGCGCAGGGTCTTGGGCGCTTCCACGGCCACCCATCCGGCCAGCACCGTTGGCAGCATCGGCCTGGGGGCAAGCGCGGGGCGCGTTGCGCCTTGCTTGGCCGGGGCCTTGGAGGAATGGGCGGGAGCCGTTTGCGCTGGTGCGGCGACAGCACAGCTCATCAGCCCCGCCGAGCACAGCAAAATGGAAATCCAGCGCATAGAAACACTCCCATTATCAGGGTACACGCTGCCACCCCAGCGCGCTTTTGCCGCGTGTTATTTGGGAAGTTGTCCCGCATCCCAGCCGCCGCCGAGGGCGCGGACCAGTCCCACACTGGCGGCAAACTGCCGGGTTTGCAGATCAATCGCCGTGCGCTGGTTCTGAAGCAGCGCGGTCTCGGCGGTCAGCACTTCCAGATAGCTTGTGACGCCGCCCTTGTAGCGCTGGCGGGAGAGATCGCGGGAGCGCTGAGCTGACGCAACGGCTCTCTGTTCGACGGCTGATTCAGCCTCCAGAATTCTCAGCCCAGAAAGCTGGTCTTCGACGTCGTTGAAGGCTTGCAGAACGGTGTTTTTGTAGGCGGCGGCCTGGGCCTCGTAGAGGTGGCGGGCCTGATCGGTAAGGGCGTGGCGCTGACCGGCGTCGAAGAGGAGTTCCGTCGCCTGTCCGCCCAGGCTCCAGAGCGAACTTGGTCCCTGAATCCACGTGCCCGCGTGTTCGCTTTCAAAGCCGCCCGTTCCGCCCAGCTTGATGTTCGGATAATAAGCGCTGGCGGCAATGCCGATCTGGGCGTTGGCGGCCTCGGCGCGGCGCTCGGCGGCGGCGATGTCCGGGCGGCGCTCAAGCAGTTGCGAAGGCACGCCGATAGGGACCTTGGGCAGCACCAAATCGAGCGGCGAAGGCGGAATGCTGAATTCGGAAGGTTTCTGGTTGGCGATTGTGCCGATGGCGTGTTCATACTGTGCGCGGGCCACGCCCACATCGACCAGTTGCGCTCGCACGGTTTCCAATTGCGTGCGTGCCTGGGCCACATCCACTTCGGTGGCGATGCCGCCCGCCCGGCGGCGCTCGGTCAGGTCAAGCTGCTGTTCGAGGTCGGCGACATTGGCCGTCAGTAGCTTGCTCTCGGCGTCCAGGCCGCGCAGTTGGAAGTAGTCGGCGGCCATTTCGGCATGAAGACTCAGGTCCACCGTGGCCACGTCGGCGGCGCTGGCCTGGGCGTTGGCGCGCGCGGCTTCCACCGTGCGGCGGATGCGGCCCCAGAAGTCCGGTTCCCAACTGGCCTGCCCGGAAAGCGCAAAGTCGCTGTAGGTGGAGGGCTTGGTGCGTGAATAGGATGGACCGTGCGTTGAAACCTCTTCACGCCCAGCAGAGAGTCCGGTGGAAAATGTAGGAAACAGAGTGGAGCGAGCCGCGCTGATCTGGTCGCGCGCGGCCAGATAGTTTTCCATCGCCTGGCGCAAGGTCTGGTTGCTGGTGGCGATGCGCTCTTCCAGTTGGTTGAGCTGCGGGTCCTGGTAAATCTCCCACCACTTGCCGCGCAACATGCCGTCGGAGGGCGAGGCCGGTTGCCAACTGCCTCCCGCGGGGGCGGGCGGCGGCGTAACAACCGTGGATGCGCCGGATTCCTTGTAAGCCGCGGGCGCTTCATAGCCGGGACGGTGGTAATTCGGGCCAACGGGTTTGCAGCCGGTAAGAAAGAGCAGGCCGATCAGGCAAGAAAAAACATGGATGGCCGGGAGTCGTGGTCTTCCACCCTTGCCGCAAGAACAAGGACGCGGCAAGGATGGGGCACCCATAGTTCTCGGTGCCCCAGGTCCCAAAATCGGGACCTGGGGCACCCGCGTTCTTCCGTCCTGGGAGCAGAGAAAGGAACCGCAGGTCCTTCGACTTCGCAGGACGCAAAGTGCGCGGCCTGTTTTGCTCAGGATGACAGTCCGTGAAGATGCAATTCTCTGGGGCTGGATCGAAGGCGTCATTACCTGCCTCCCGCGCCGGCTTGGCTACCGGGGGTCACCACCTGAACCTGTTCGCCCTCGATGAGGGAGTCGGGCGGGTCCTGGATCACGCGGTCGTGAAGATCAAGCCCGGTGACGATCTGCACGCTGGCGCCGTCGTCCTCGCCGATGACCACCGGAACCAGATGAGCGGCGTTATTGCCGGTCACAATGCCCACGCGCAATCCCTCCTTGCGGAAGATGAGCGCCGAGGCGGGCACGACGAAGGTGGGGCTGGCCGCGGGCATCTTGAAGTGAACCTGAGCCAGCGAGCCGGGCAGCAGGTCGCCGGCGCGGTTGTCCACGTCGATTTCTACCAGCAGCGTGCGGCTGACGGGATCGATGGCGTCGGCGGTGCGTTCGAGCGTGCCCTGGTAGGTCTTGCCCGCGTGCTCGGCAAAGGTCAAATCGATCTTTGAGCCGCGCTTCACGTTTTGCGAGTAGATTTGCGGCACATTGACGTAAACGCGCAGGGTCTGGATGGCTTGCAGGTGGAAGAGCTCCTTGCCCGCGCCGGGATCGATCAACTGGCCGGTGTCAACCGTGCGGGCGGTAATGATGCCGTCAAAGGGCGCGTAGATCCGCTCGAAGGATTGCAACTCGCGCAGCCGCTGAAGGTTGGCCTGGGCGGAGCGGACGGCGGCCGAGGTGGCCGCAGCCTGATTCACGAAGGTGTCTGTGTCCTGGCGGGAGACGGCGTCGCTCTTGACTAGTCCCGAGTAGCGCTCGGCCTGGATGCGGGCGTTGTTGGCGTTGGCCTGGGCGGTATTCAGGTCGGCTCTGGCCTGGAGCAGTTGCTGGTCCACCTCGGGCGTGGCGATGACCGCCAGCAGTGCGCCCTTTTTCACGCGAGCGCCAATGTCGAAGTACCAGCGCGACAAGTATCCGGAGGTACGGGCGTAGATGGGCGAGTCGGTGAGCGCGGAAACATTGCCGGGTAGCACGAGGCTGGTTACGGGCGCGCCCGGCGTGGGTGCGGCCACAGTCACCGTGGGCGCGGCCAACTCCCGCGTGGTATCGGCTAAAACTCTGTTGGCATGAACGCGGTGCAGAATGCCGAAACCCGCCAGCGCAACAGCAACGATCACCGCCAGGGCCACGCCGAGCAGGGCCTTGCGCGGCGAAATGGGTTCCTGCTCGGGCGCTGTTTCGTGATTCTGAACCGGCGGCGTCTTCGGATTGGGGTTGTTCGTCATAAAGCGTTACTCCGGATTTTCGTCAAATTCGTCAAATGCGTCGGCCAGTTGAACGGCATGAGCCGTTTTGCGGCGGCTTCCCAGCCAGCCGTGGACGACAGAGAAAAATGTGGGGACAAAGAAGAGCGTGGCTACGGTGGCCACCAGCAGGCCGCCAATCACGGCGCGGCCCAGCGGAGCGTTCTGCTCGCCGCCGTCGCCCAGTCCCAGCGCCATGGGAACCATGCCGATAATCATGGCCAGGGCGGTCATCAGCACCGGGCGCAGGCGGACAAAGCCGGAGTTCAGCGCGGCCTGGCGCGCATCGCCCACCAGCGCCTCCAACTGCTCGCGGGCAAAGCTCACCACCAGAATGGAGTTGGCCGTGGCCACGCCCATGCACATGATGGCGCCGGTCAGCGCCGGCACGCTCAAGCGCGTGTTGGTCAGAAAGAGAAACCAGACGATGCCCGCCAGCGCCGCCGGCAGCGCGGAGATGATGAGAAATGGATCCAGCCAGGACTGAAAGTTGACCACGATGAGCAGATAAACCAGCAGGATGGAAAACGCCAGGCCGATCAGCAGTCCTGTGTAGGACTTTGTCATGGTTTCGCTCTGCCCGCGCAGGGTGAAGTGTGAGCCGCGCGGCAGCTCGGCCTTGTGCCGGTCGATGATTTTTTCCATCTTGCGGGTTACTGTGCCCAGGTCGGTTCCATCCACGTTGGAGTAGATGTCGAGGACCGGCTGAACGTCGTAGTGGCTCACGGCGCCCAATTCGGTTCCGGGGGTGATCTCCGCCAGATTGCCGAGAATCGGCACCGGCTGCATCGCGCCCGGCGCGCCGGTCGTGGCTGCGCCATCGGCCTTCTGCGTGGCGGAGGCGCTGGTGATGGGTAGACTCTGCAACGCGGTCACTGAATTGATCCCGTACTGCGGAGCTTGCGTGGTGATGCTGTAGCTGACGCCGTTTTTCGGATCGAGGAAAAAGGTAGGGCTGGTCTGGAAGCTGCCGCTCAGAGCGATCAGCAGGCTCTGGTCCACATCTTTTTGTGTCAGGCCGATTGACTGGGCGCGGGTACGGTCCACGTTCACCGTCATCCTGGGGAGGTTGAAGGGCTGCTGGATGCGCGCGTCGGTCGCGCCGGGAACATAGCGGACTTCATTCAACATGCGCTCGGCCAGGGCGCGGTTGGCCTCGAGGTTCGGGCCGACGATTTGCAGATCGATGGGCGAGGAAAGTCCAAAGTTGAGAATCTGGGTGACGATGTCCACCGGCAGTACATAGAAGGTGACGCCGGGATACTGGCGGGCCAGTACCGCGCGCAGATGGTCCACGTAAGCCGCGGTGGGATGGTGATTCTCCGCCAATTGCACTTGGATGTCGGCGTCCGCCGTGCCAATTGGCGCGGAGTTCGAGTAGGCAAGGTTGATTCCCGAGGTGGGCAGGCCGACGTTATCGACGATATTGACCACTTCCTTGGCCGGAATCTGCTCGCGGATGGTCGAGTCAATGTGATCACAGAGCTGGGCCGTCTCTTCGATGCGCGTGCCGGTGTGGGCGCGCACGTGAATCTTGAATTGCCCGGAGTCCACGCTGGGGAAGAAGTCCTGGCCAAGGAATGGCGTCAGGCCCAGCGATCCCAGAGCGAAGAGCAGAAACAGGAGCAGAAAGACCCGGGCGTGATCCAGGCACAGGCTGAGCAGGCGCAGGTAGATGTGGCGGAAATGCTCAAAACCGCTCTCGAAATGCTGCTGAAAGCGGACGAAGGGATTACGGCTGGAAGACTTTCGGCCGCCTTCCGCATCGTCGTGCTCCAGCAGAAGGTATTTCGCCATGGTGGGCACCAGCGTGCGGGAAAGCAGGAAGCTGGCCAGCATGGCAAAGACCACGGCCTCCGCCATGGGAACGAACAGGTAGCGCGCCACGCCGGTCAGGAAGAACATGGGCACGAAGACGATGCAGATCGAGAGGGTTGAGACCAGGGCCGGGGTGGCAATCTGCGCCGAGCCGTCCAGAATCGACTGTTCCAGTTCCGCGCCCGTCTCTATGTAGCGGTTGATATTTTCAATGGCCACGGTGGCGTCATCCACCAGAATGCCCACGGCCAGCGCCAGTCCGCCCAAGGTCATGATGTTGATCGTCTCGTGCAGCATGGAGAGCACGATGAGCGAACAAAGAATCGAGAGCGGAATGGAGACCGCGATGATGATCGTCGAGCGCCAACTGCCCAGGAAAACCAGGATCATGATGGCGGTGAGGCAGGCGGCGATGATAGCCTCGCGGACCACGCCGTTGATGGAGCCGCGGACGAAGATCGACTGGTCGGAGAGGGTATTGATCCGCAACTGCGGCGGCAACTGGCCCTTGAGGTCAACGCTCTTCAGTTTGGCCTTCACGCCGGCGATGATGTCCAGCGTGGAGGACGAGCCGGTCTTCATGATGCTCATCAAAACGGCGCGGCGGCCATCCACGCGCACAATGTTGGTTTGCGGCGGATTGCCGTCGCGCACATGGGCCACATCGTGGATATAGATGACCGCGCCGTTTACCGCGCGGATGGGCAGGTTATTCAGATCATCGATGAGTTGCGGGGTGGAGTTGGTTTCGACCGCGTACTCGAAGCGGTCGATCTTCATGGTGCCGGAAGGCGCGATCACGTTTTGCGCGCCGATGGCGTTGACCACATCGGTGGGAGACAGCCCCCTGGCCTGCAGCGCATGAAGATCAAGGTCCACCAGCACCTGGCGCGACTTGCCGCCCATGGGGAAGCCCATCTGTGCCCCCTCGATGGTGGCCAACTGGAGGCGGATGGTGTTCGAGGCAAGATCATTCAACTGCTGTTCGTTCAGCCCCTGCCCGGAGACGCCCAATTGCAGAACGGGTACGGTGGAAGCGTTGAACTGCATAACGAAGGGCGGTGTGGCGCCCGACGGCAGACTGCGCAACTGCGATTGGCTGGACGCCGTAATCTGAGCCACGGCGCTGGCGACGTTTGCGTGCGGCTGCAGAAAGACTTTGATGATTGCGACGCCATTGAGCGACTGCGACTCGATGTGCTCGATGTCGTTGACCGAGGTGGTCAGGCCGCGCTCACTGGGCGTGACAAAGCGGTTGGCCATCTGCTGCGCCGAGAGGCCACTGTAATTCCAGACCACCGACACGACAGGGATATTGATATCCGGAAAAATATCCGTCGGCATCGTGAGGATGCTGAAGGCGCCAAGAATTAAAATTAAAAACGCAGCGACGACAAAGGTGTAAGGCCGCCGCAACGCGAGCCGGACAATCCACATCATAAGGCTGGTACTCGCTTCTGAACCGGGCTATAGCAAAACCAAACTGCTTGAGGATGGCTCTTGAAGCAGCCTTGTCCGGCCATAACCGGCCCACCCGGCTTCGGGACCGGACGGCGTCCGCCACCTCAGGTATATTTCAACACTCATCCAAAACCTAATGATACCCGACGATGGCTGCGAACAAGCAGCGCGCCGAAGTGGAAGCGTCATCCTACAATCAGAGGCCGGGTGTGGGAACGGCAAAAAAAGAAACAGCGCAAAATTACTTCACGACGCCATCAAGTTTGGCTTGATACTCGATAATCCGTTTGAGCGTTTCGTAAGGGACGTGGCCTTCCGGAAACAAGCGTCCATTGATTGAGAGTGTGGGAATATGAATTGCCAGATCCTGGGCCAGCTTGCCCCAGGCTTCGACCTTGGCCTTGGCCTCCGGACTCGCCGCGCAGGCGGAGGCCAAGGCCGGATCGAGTCCCGCTTTGCTGGCCGCATCGTCCAGCGTTTTCACGGCTGTCGCAGAAGAATTCAATCCTTCCTGGTCCTCGAACACGGCATCGGTATAGCGGAAGAAGGCGTCGCTGCCCGCCTCTTTGGCAACGCAGTAGCCGTAGGCCGCGGCCAAGGCGGAGTAAGCATGGATGTACGTCAACGGGACCGGTTGAAAGACATAGTGCGCGTTGGGAAAATCCGCCAGCATCTTTTTCAGATCAGCATGCTGCAATTTACAAAACGGGCATTGATAGTCGACCAGTTCTACGATTTCCAGATTCTTTGATTCCGCGCCCTGTGAGGGGCCGTCCGCGTACTGCCGCAGAATGTTTCGTACTTCCGTATGTGGATCCTTGCCGAAATCGGCAAGATCGCTTCCCAGTGAGGCCAGCAGAACGTGTTTGCCGTCGGGCATCACAAACAGCTCGATGACGCCGGGTTGCTCGTTACCGGATTTATCGCCGACAAAAACGATGACCTTGCTTACGCCCTCGGCCCTGGTCTTCAGAACCGCCTGAATCTGCCAGATGCGGTTTTCGTCGTAGCCCCAAAGATCCTTGAGAAATGCGTCGATCGTTTCCGTGGTTGGAGCCGGGGCCGTGAAGTTAGCCGGATCGGGCTTCGGAAACATCGACGCAATGCTCTGCGCCGGGGCATTTGCGTCTGCCTGCGCTTGATCTTCGGCCACACCTCGTGAAGCGGGCAGAATCACAAGAAGCAGCGCGGCCAAACACGCAAGACTCAATGAACAAGAATGAACTGGACGAATCAAAGCAATCTCCCTTCAATAGATAAAAGTGCCAATCGATGGCGCGGTTGCTGAAAGTCTTCAATGTGTATTTGCTTTCACCATTCTCTGCTACAGCGCAAAAATGGCCACGGCCACCACCGCCACTCCCACGGCCAGACTGACGCGATCATGAAGGGCGAAGACGACTGGATCGTCGTCCATTTCGCCGCGTGAACCGAGCAACCACACCCGGTAGAGCCAGAAGAGCATCAGCGGCACAATTAGCCACAGACGGCCATCGTGACTGTAGAGAGCTGTAACGTTATAACGCGAGATGTAAAGCGAAAAGACCACCACGGCGGATGTGGCGCAGGAGGTTCCGATGGCGCGAATCTGCTCGATGTCGCCGACCAGATAGCCCCGCCCACGGGTCGCCGCAATGCCGCGCTCGCGCAGGTTTTCGAGCTCGCTGAAGCGCTTGACCATGGCCAGGGAGAGAAACAGGAAGATGGAGAAGCCGGCCAGCCAATGAGAGATTTCGGTTCCCGTGGCCGCGCCGCCGGCCAGCAGGCGCAGCGTGTACAGCAGTGAAAGCGTCAGCACGTCAACCAAGGCCAGCTTCTTCAGATAGAGCGAGTAGGCCATTGTCGAAACGATGTAGATTGCCAGCCACTCCGCGAATTCATGCGGAAGCCAGGGCAAAATCGCCAGCGAGGCAACGACGAGCGCGAAGACCAGGGCCAGGCCGCCGGAAACCGGCAGATCGCCGGCGGCGAAGGGCCGGAAGCGCTTGCTCGGGTGGCGGCGGTCGTTCTCGACGTCCAGCATGTCGTTGATCAGGTAGTTGGCCGAGGCCATGAAGCTGAAACAGAAGAAGGCGGCAAGCGCGTCGCTGATGGCCGCGGGGTACAGCTTGTGCGAGAGGACGAGCGGCAGCACCACCAGCGTGTTTTTTGACCACTGGTGGATGCGTATGGCCTTCAGCAGCGTGCGCATGAGCGGCTGCCGGTCCAGGAACGTCCGGGCCACCGGCATCTTCCGCATCCGCAGCGTCAAGCGTAATCCAAGGCTCGGATTGGCCAGCATCGCCTCCTGAGCCTGGGCCAGCAAGGGCAGGTCGGCCCGGGAGTTGCCGATGTAGTCGAACTCGCCGAAGCGGGCCTTCAGAAGAGCCAGCTTTTTTCTGCTGGTCAGGTTGGTCACGCCGTCAGAGGCCAGTACGGCGGAAAAGATGCCCAGATACGCCGCCACGCGCTCCGCCAGTGGCCCATCCGCGCCGCTGGTCAGGTAAAGCTGCCGTCCCTGGCGCTGTTCGGCTTGCAGATAGTTGAGCAATTTTGTGTTGTAGGGCAGCCGGCTGGCGTCGAGTGGGGCGCGCCGCGCCACCTCCGCCTTCAGGCTAGCTCGCCCCTTGGCCAGCCACTGCGCCAGTTGCCAGAATCGCAAGGGGTTCTGGCGCACAAATTGGCAAACCCCGTCGAACAGCGAGTCGGACTTGATCAGCGTTCCGTCCAGATCGACACACAATGGTCGCGAAAGGCGGGTGGACTCGGCAGTGGCGGCGGTTTCGATCAAAGAAATCCTCTCGGGATTTGGGGTTGCGGCGGGCAACGGAGGAAGCGTGCTCCGTGCGCAGTCCATCTGCAATCAAAAAACGAATCTATTAATTATATTGGACCATCGCATTACCTGTGTTTGCCGATTGCGCGGCGCGCCTCGTAAAAATTTGATCCGGCGCTTATGGATTACGACATGCTCTCCCACCCTAGCGACAAAAACAAAGGCCGGGTGCCCCACCCTCGCGACGCCTTTGTTTTTGTCGCCAGGGTGGGAGAGCAATCGATTGGGTCGATCAATATCTTCAGAAAGAATGTAACGGTTGCTGGGTACAATCATATCCAGCGCGCCCGGCGCAGTCGGGCCGCCGCGAAACTTTTTGGCAGCTTCCGTGTTCGTAGAAACAAGCGCGTGCGGCAGGTTTTGTCCTGTGCAGGCCAGCAGACGCCCACTCCATAAGCAATCGCTCCAAAAAAACGACGGGAATCGACATCATGTCCACTGAAGACGCTCCGGAATCCCCTCTGACTGCGGCAAACGGCATACAGCCACAACCCCACAAGGGTTCCTGGGTGCGCATCGTTGTCTACGTTGTGCTATTCGCTGCTTTGGGCCTGATCGTCTGGAAGATTTACGAGAACCAGCAGGCGGCCAAAAAGCTGGCCAGCAGCCAGGCGGCGGCGCTGCTTGGCCGCCCAGTTCCGGTGCAGGTGACGGCTGCCGAGCAAAAACCGATGCCCGTCTTCCTGACGGCGCTGGGCACGGTCACGCCCTACATGAGCGTCACCGTCAAGGCGCGCGTCTCGGGCGAACTGGAGCCGGTCAAATTCGCCGAGGGCCAGCAGGTAAGGCAGGGCCAGACCATCATGGTCATCGATCCCAGACCCTACCGGGCGGTGCTTGACCAGGCCCGCGGCACGCTGGCGCACGATACGGCCCTGCTCCGGGACGCGCAGGCGCAGTATCGGCGCTACAAGGCGCTCTATGATGCGGGCGTGACATCCAAGGAGATTCTGGACGCCGATGAGGCCACACAGGGCCAGTACCTGGGCGCCATCGAGTCCGACAAGGCGGCCATCGAAACTGCCCAGTTGCAACTTGCATGGTGCATCATCCACGCGCCCATCAACGGCAAAATTGGCCTGCGGCTGGTGGACCCCGGCAACATCATCACCGCCAACACCACCAATTTGGTCATTATCAATCAGTTCCAGCCGATTGCCGTCTACTTTACGCTGCCCGAGGACCAGCTTCCGCAGGTGCTGCGCAAGCTGGCCGCGCAAAAGCGTCTCGCCGTGGATGCCTACGACCAGAGCGACACGCACAAGCTGGCTACGGGCTATCTGCTTACCGCGGACAACCAGATCGACACCACCACCGGAACCGGCAAGCTGAAGGCCGTCTTTGACAACAAGGACGCGGCGCTGTTTCCCAATCAGTTCGTCAACATTCACCTGGTGATGGAGAACCGGCCAGCCGCGTTGGTGGTGCCTTCGGCGGCCATCCAGACCGGCAATCAGGGTGCTTATGTGTGGGTGGTTGACACCAGCGCCGTTAAAAAAACAACGACGGCCCGGATGCAGCCGGTCAAAGTGGCTTTGGCCGAGGGGCAGCAGACCATTCTGGATAGCGGTATCGAAGCCGGCCAGCAGGTGGTGATCGACGGCGCTGACCGTTTGCGCGCGGGGCAGATTGTGACCATCAGTATACCCAAACAGCGCGGCGGACAGGCGGCTGGCCAGAAGGCGCAGCAGTGAGTCCTTCCCGGCCATTCATTCTGCGCCCGGTGGCGACTTCGCTGCTGATGGCGGCCATTCTGCTGGCGGGCCTGGTGGGCTACCAGCAGTTGCCGGTCTCCGCTCTGCCAGAGGTGGATTACCCGATCATTCAGGTGCTCACCTTCTATCCCGGCGGCGGGCCGGAGGTGATGGCTTCGTCGGTGACCGCGCCCTTGGAGCGGCAGTTCGGCCAGATGCCGGGCTTGAAGCAGATGACCTCGGTCAGCTCGGGTGGCGGCTCGGTCATCACCCTCGAATTCAACCTCGACGAGAACATCGACGTGGCCGAGCAGGAGGTACAGGCGGCCATCAACGCGGCTAACAGCTTCTTGCCCGCCGACCTGCCCAATCCGCCCATCTACAGCAAGGTCAACCCCGCCGACGCGCCCATCATGACGCTGGCCCTGACCTCCGATTCGCTGCCGCTGGACAAGATTGAGGACGCGGCCGACACCAATCTGGCTCAGAAAATCTCCCAGGTCACCGGCGTGGGAATGGTTTCGATCGCCGGCGGGCAAAAGCCCTCCGTGCGCATTCAGGCCAATCCGGCGCAACTGGCCGCCTACAACCTGAGCATGGAAGACTTGCGCACGGCATTGGCCGCGGCCAATGTGGATCAGGCCAAGGGCACGCTGAACGGCGCGCGCCAGTCCTACACCATCGGCGCGAATGACCAGTTGCTCGCCAGCGGCGATTACAAGCCGGTCATTATCGCCTATCGCAACGGAGCGGCGGTGCGCGCCTCCGATGTGGCCACCATCGCCGATGCCGCTGAGAACAACCAGCAGGCCGCCTGGATGGATCGCCAACCGGCGGTCATCGTCAACATTCAGCGCCAGCCGGGCGCCAACATCATCGCCGTGGTGGACCGCATCAAAACGCTGCTGCCGCAGTTGCAGACCAGCCTGCCGGCCAGCGTGCAGGTGAAGGTGCTCACCGACCGCACCACCACCATCCGCGCCTCGGTTCGCGACGTCGAATTCGAGTTGATGCTCACCATCGCCCTGGTGGTGATGGTCATCTTCCTCTTTCTGCGCAATCTGGCGGCCACCATCATTCCCTCGGTCGCCGTGCCGCTGTCGATCATCGGCACCTTCGGCGTGATGTACCTGCTGGGCTACTCGCTGAATAACCTTACGCTGATGGCTCTAACGATCTCCACCGGCTTTGTGGTGGATGACGCCATCGTGATGATCGAGAACATTTCGCGCTTCATCGAGGATGGTTTGAGTCCGATGCAGGCGGCGCTGAAAGGCTCCGAGCAGATCGGCTTCACCATCATGTCGCTGACGGTTTCGCTCATAGCGGTGCTGATTCCGCTGCTGTTTATGAGCGACGTGGTGGGACGGCTCTTCCGCGAGTTTGCCATTACCTTGGCCGTCACCATTCTGGTCTCCGCCGTGGTCTCGCTGACGCTGACGCCGATGATGTGCTCGCGCATTCTCAAGGACAAGTCGGTCGCCAAACAGACCCGTTTTTACTACTGGTCGGAGAAGGTCTTCAACTCCATCATCGCCTGGTATGGGCGCACATTGCAGGTGGTCTTGCGCCATCGCTTCGCCACGCTGATGGTCACTCTCGGCACGCTGGCGGGAACCCTGCTGCTCTATGTGGTCGTGCCCAAGGGCTTTTTCCCGGTGCAGGATACGGGCGTGATTCTGGGCATCAGCGAAGCGCCGCAGACGGTCAGTTTCACCTCGATGGCCCAACGCCAGCAGAAACTCGTGAACATTCTGCTCGATGACCCGGCCATCGATAATATCTCGTCCTTCATCGGCGTGGACGGCACCAACACGACACTCAACTCCGGCCGCATCCAGATCAACCTGAAGCCGCTCGACGAGCGCAAAATCTCCGCCACAGAGGTGATTCGCCGCTTGCAGCCCAAGCTTGAAGGCGTCGAGGGCATTCAACTTTTCCTGCAACCGCTGCAAGACCTCACGGTGGAAGACCGCATCAGCCGCACGCAATTCCAATACTCTCTGGAAGACCCCGACCAGAACGAGTTGGCCCGCTTCACACGGCAGATGGTGAAAGAGCTGGGCAAGGAGAAAGTGGTCACCGACGTCGCCAGCGACTTGCAGGATCAGGGACTGGGCGCGCAGTTGGTCATTGACCGCGACACCGCGGCGCGGCTGGGCATCGCCATGTCTGACGTGGACAACACGCTCTATGACGCCTTTGGCCAGCGCCAGGTCTCCACCATCTTCACCCAGCTCAACCAGTACCACGTGGTGATGGAGGTGGGGCCGAACTTCCAGACCGATCCCTCGACGCTGAATTCGCTCTACGTCAAATCGGCCAGCGGCGCGCAGGTTCCGCTCAGCCAGTTGGCCCACTGGGAGCAGGCGAGGGCGCAATTGGCCATCGGCCACCAGGGCCAGTTTCCGTCCACTGTGGTCAGCTTCAATCTGGCTCCGGGCAAGGCTCTGGGCGACGCCGTGAAGGCGGTCAAAAGCGTTGAGCAGCGCATCAATATGCCGGCCAGCATCAACGCCAGCTTCCAGGGTACGGCTGCTGCCTTCCAGACCTCGCTCTCCAACGAGCCGCTGCTGATTCTGGCCGCGCTCATCACCGTTTATATTGTGCTGGGCGTGCTTTATGAGAGCTACATCCACCCCATCACGATCATCTCATCGCTGCCTTCAGCCGGTGTGGGCGCGCTGCTGGCGCTGCTGATTACGCGCACCGAATTCAGCGTGATCGCCCTGATCGGCATCATCCTGCTGATTGGCATTGTGCAGAAGAACGCCATTATGATGATCGACTTTGCCCTGCACGCGCAGCGGATCGAGGGCAAATCCGCGGACGACGCCATCTTCCAGGCCTGCCAGTTGCGTTTCCGGCCGATTCTGATGACCACGATGGCGGCCATGCTGGGCGGATTGCCGTTGGCTTTGGGCGGCGGCGTGGGCGCGGAGTTGCGCCGCCCGCTGGGCATCACCATCGTCGGCGGACTGATCTTTTCGCAGGTGCTCACGCTCTATACCGTGCCAGTCATCTATCTCTACTTCGACAAGCTGGCCCAGCGGCTGAAGCGGGGGAAAAGCAGGGAACAGGGAACAGAGAACAGGGACTAGAGAACAGGGACTAGGGACTAGACGGGTTCCGGCCTTTTCCACAAATGTTGGGTGCCCCATATCTGGCGCAGTTCCATCGCGCCAGATGTGGGAGACCACCCTTCAACCTATGGGTGCCCCACCCTCGCCGCGTTCTTGTTTTTGCGGCTAGGGTGGGATACCTCCAACCCTCAACCGGCCTTCAACCACGGGTTTTTAACGGAGAGCAAGAAGCGACCCGATGCATCTTTCCGCGCCATTCATCAAGCGTCCGGTAGCCACTTCGCTGCTTTCGCTGGCTCTGTTGCTGGCGGGCTCGGTGGCCTACTCGCTGCTGCCCGTGGCCTCCTTGCCCGACGTTGATTTTCCGGTCATCAGCGTCAGCGCGGGGATGCCCGGCGCCAGCCCGGAGACGATGGCCTCGTCGGTCGCCACGCCGCTTGAGCGGCAGTTTGGACGCATCGCGGGCGTCAATGAAATGACCTCGGCCAGCTCGCTCGGCTCCTCCTCGGTCACGCTGCAATTCGACATCAATCGCAACATCGACGCCGCCGCCCGCGACGTGCAGGCCGCGATCAACGCGGCGCGCAGCCAGTTGCCCGCCAACCTGCCGCAGAATCCAAGCTACCGCAAGGCCAATCCCGCCGAAGCGCCGATCCTGATCCTCACGCTCACCTCCGACGTGGTTCCCAAGGCGCAGATGTACGATCTGGCCAACTCGATCCTGGCGCAGAAGATTTCGCAGATTCAGGGCGTGGGCCAGGTTTTTGTCGGCGGCAGCTCCAGCCCGGCGGTGCGTGTCGAGTTGAACCCCATGCAACTGGGCGCGAACGGCGTGGGCCTGGAGGCAGTGCGCACGGCTTTGGCCGCCGCCAACGCCAACCGACCAAAAGGCGCATTTCAGGACGCGGAACATCGCTGGCAGATCAGCGACAACGACCAGATATTCAAAGCCCGGGACTACGCGCCCATCATTGCCGGATACAACAAGCAAACCGGCGCGCCGGTGCGCGTCTCCGACCTGGGCACAATTACCGACAGCACCGCCGACATTCACACCGCCGGCGTTGCGGGCATCAACACCGGCGGCCAGCATGGTCAGTTGAAAACCGCCGTTCAGCTCGTCATCTTCAAGATTCCCGGCGCCAACGTCATCTCCACCGTGGATACGGTGCTGGCCCAGATGCCGCGCCTGCAGGCCGCCATTCCGCCCACCATCAAGATCGACGTAGCCGTGGACCGCACTGTCACCATCCGCTCCAGCGTGCGCGACGTTGAACTTTCATTGCTCATCAGCGTGCTGCTGGTGGTGCTGGTCGTCTTCCTGTTTCTGCGCGAGGTGTGGGCCACCATCATTCCCTCGGTGGCCGTGCCGCTTTCGCTGGTGGGCACCTTCGGCGTGATGTGGTTGCTCGGCTACACCATCGACAACCTCTCGCTGATGGCTCTCACCGTCGCCACCGGCTTTGTGGTGGATGACGCCATTGTGGTCATCGAGAACATTACGCGCTATCTCGAAATGGGCATGACGCCCTACGACGCGGCGATGAAAGGCTCCAAGGAGATCGGCTTCACGGTGCTCACGATGAGCACATCCTTGATCGCCGTCTTCATCCCGATTCTGCTGATGGGCGGCATCGTGGGCAAGCTCTTCCGCGAGTTTGCCGTTACGCTTTCGGTGGCCATTGCCGTTTCTCTGTTGGTCTCGCTCACCACCACGCCGATGCTCTGCGCGCGCTTTCTCAAGTCGCGAGACGCGGTCCATCATGGCCGCGTCTACCTGCTGTTTGAGAGCGGCTTCAACTGGCTCCATGCCGAGTACGCCGGCGGCCTGCGCTGGGTTTTGCGCCACCAGACGCTGATGCTCGGCGTGGTCGTCGGCACGGTGGCCCTGAGCGTCTACCTTTTCATGATCGTGCCCAAGGGGTTTTTTCCGCAGCAGGATACGGGCCGCATGAGTGGGCGAACTCTGGCCGCGCAGGACATCAGCTTCCCCGCCATGCGCGCGAAGCAGCGGGAGCTGGCGCAGATGGTGCTCGACGATCCGGCCATCTATTCGGTGACGGCCTTCGCCGGCGGCGGCCGCAACAGCAACAACCAGGGTTCCATGTTCATTTCCCTGAAGGATCTTGATCAGCGGCCCGGCCGCGTCTCCGCCGATCAGGTGGTCGCCCGTCTGCGCGGCAAGCTTGGCAGCGTTCCCGGCGCCGTGCTCTATCTTCAGGTCAATCAGGATATTCAGGTTGGCGGCCGCAGCAGCGCCGCCCAGTATCAGTACACGCTTTCGGACGAAAATCTGAACGAGATGAATAGCTGGGCGCCGCTGCTGCAGGCGCGCATGAAATCCATGCCCGAGCTGCGCGACGTCTCCAGCGACCAGCAGAATCAGGGCTTGGCCGCCAATCTGGTCATTGATCGCAACGCCGCCTCACGCCTCGGCATCACCGCCGCCGCCATTGACAACGTGCTCTACGACGCCTTCGGACAGCGCGAAGTCTCCACCATGTACACCGCGCTCAATCAATACTATGTGGTGATGGAGGTCGATCCCCAGTATCAGCTCAGTCCGGATGCGCTGAATGGAATCTTCGTCAAGTCCTCGACCGGCGCGATGGTGCCGCTGGCCACGATTGCGCGCTTCGAGTCGCAGCGGACCGCTCTCACGGTCAATCATCAGGGACAGTATCCGGCCGTTACGCTCACCTTCAACCTGGCGCCCAATGTGGCCCTGGGCGACGCGGAAAGCGCTCTCGAAAAGGCCAAGACGGAGCTGAATATGCCCAGCGCGATCCACGCCACCTTCCAGGGAACCGCGCAGGCCTTCCAGGACTCGCTCAAGAACGAGCCATATTTGATCCTCGCCGCGCTGATTGCCGTTTACATCGTGCTCGGCATCCTTTATGAGAGCCTGATCCATCCGCTGACCATTCTCTCCAGCCTGCCACCGGCCGGCGTTGGCGCGTTTCTGGCGCTGCTGCTGACCGGAACCGACTTCAGCATCATTGCGCTGATCGGCATTATTCTGCTGATCGGCATCGTGAAAAAGAACGCCATTATGATGATCGACTTCGCCTTGCAAGCCGAGCGCGAGCAGGGACTGCCGCCGATTGAGGCAATTTATCAGGCCAGCCTGCTGCGCTTCCGCCCCATCATGATGACCACCATGGCGGCCCTGTTTGGCGGCCTGCCGCTGGCCATCGGCATGGGCGTCGGCTCCGAACTGCGCCGTCCGCTGGGCATCGCCATTGTCGGCGGCCTGATCGTCTCGCAGATGCTGACCCTGTTCACCACCCCGGTCGTCTACCTCTTCTTCGACCGCCTGCAGTGGCGCGTGATGAAGCTGCACAAAGTCGGCGCGGAAACGGAAGAAGCGCCGGGCGACTAGAGGCTTCGTTTGACCTGATTGTCTAATATTGAAGCTGATTCCAATTCTTGGGCATGACTGTTAGGGGGTGCCATGAGTCTCCGTGAAACACTTGACTTGAGCCGGTCTCGGAAATTCGGACAACGGGATAAGTGGAAGTTCTGTTCCCCAACCGCCTAAAATGGCGAAACGAGGAGAGCAGATGAGCAGACGTCCACGCCGGAACCACACCGCGGCTTTTAAAT
>Ga0224525_1000455_pt1 | contig 18824 bp, 21 predicted proteins | sample CFST100metaG_FD_179874 | JGI IMG/M metagenome (GOLD analysis project Ga0224525, IMG submission 179874) | Peat soil microbial communities from Stordalen Mire, Sweden - C.F.S.T100 | ecosystem: Environmental > Terrestrial > Soil > Wetlands > Peat | place: Sweden: Norrbotten County, Stordalen Mire...
GCGCCATTGCCTTCCACTGTACGTCCGTCAAAACAAGTCGATTCAAACACATGTATCAAATCTACCGCCTTATCCCACCTGAACGTCAACAGCCCCTAGAGCAATTCAGAATTGGTGTAGGGGAAGTTGATGCAGCCAAGTGCCGTTTTCCTCTCCGGGGTTCCCGGCGAGCGATCTTTGCTCGTTGGGGTGGAAGAAAATGGCACCTGACACAATGATTCCTACTGCACAATAATTCTGAATTTGTTCCAGGTTTCTGACGGATGAATAAGTACCTTGATTTCATACCTTGAACGCATTAGCTTCTGAGGAATAAAGCATTTCTTCTTTAGGTATAGAGTTTGGGTGCCCACCCTCGCCGCGTATTTGTTTTTGCGGCTAGGGTGGGATTCCTCTACATCCCGCAAGTAACCGTGTCCCGGCGAGTTGCTCGAAAAGTATCGTCTGGTTCGGTTGCTGGCCCCTCAAGAGAGCCTGGTCACAACCGTTGAAAAGCAAGACCAAGAACAAAAGCAAAAGCCCGACCGTTCTGCTGCCTGCAAATACATCGACGGGCGCTCCCGCGAGGTCCGGCCCCCTGCTGGCCCGGGATGTGCTTCAATAAAAGGAATGGCAAAACCTCGGAATAAGACGGTGCGCGGGCGCTGGATCAGGGCTACGCGAAAGATACGTGAGCTGGCGATGGTGGGCCACGCGCTGATTCACACCGGCCACCCGGTGCTGGCGCAGATTGTGCCGGCGCGCTTCTGCAACCTCTCCTGCGGCTACTGCAACGAGTACGACAAGGTCTCGGAGCCGGTGCCGCTCGACGAGATGTACCGGCGCATTGACCAGTTGGGACGGCTGGGGACAGCCATGATCGGCCTCTCTGGCGGCGAACCGCTCACCCATCCGCATCTGGATGAGATCATCCGCCGCATCCGGCGGACCGGAGCGATTGCCGGGCTGATTACCAACGGCTACCTGCTCAACGAGGAGCGGATCGAGCGGCTGAATCGCGCCGGTCTTGACCACATGCAGATCTCCATCGACAATCTGGAGCCGGACGCGGTCTCGATGAAGAGCCTAAAAATGCTGGACAAGAAGCTGGAGATGCTGGCCGAGCACGCCGAATTTCACGTCAACATCAACTCCGTCGTCGGCGGAGGCTTCAATCCCAGCGACGCGCTGACAATCGGCCAGCGGGCGCTGGCGCTGGGCTTTGAATCGACCATCGGCATCATCCACGACGGCAGCGGGCAACTGAAGCCGCTCAAGAAGGAAGAGGCCGAGGTCTACTTCGCCATGACCCGCAGAAAAAAAACCAACTACTCGCGCTTTGACCAGTTTCAGGAGGCGATTGCGCAGGGGCGGCCCAACAAGTGGCGCTGCCGCGCCGGTTCGCGCTACCTCTACATCTGCGAAGACGGGCTGGTGCATTATTGCAGCCAGCAGCGCGGATTTCCGGGAGTGCCGCTGGTCGGCTACACCACGGCGGACGTGAAGCGGGAGTTTCTGACGGCCAAATCCTGCTCGCCCAATTGCACCATCGGCTGCGTGCACCGGATCAGCTACATCGACCACTGGCGTGCGCCGCAGACCAGCATGATTAAGCTCGGCGCGGACAAAGAGAAAAAACCGGCGCTGGTGAATATTCAAATCCTGGGCTGAACCTTGATGGATAAAAGTCAAGAGCTATAGTTATTCCGCATTATTGATCCGGCAAGAAAACAGTGACATCGCTTCCCACCCATTTCCGCAAAAAGCGCGGAAATGGATGGGGCACCCTGAGAGTATTTAGGGAGCCTCTGAATAAGTTGATGTTTTGAAGGGTACGGGTTTTAGCCCGTACATAAAACCAGCAAAATCAGCGGGGCTTTAGCCCCCGAGGGAATGCGGGCTTTGAATCGGCCACTTGTTCAGAGGTTCCTTTAGAGCAAAACCAGCGTTGATGTGCCCTTCCCTGTTGGTCACGTCGGCTTGAGGGCTACGGTTTCTGAGTACATTAACTCTGGTTTTGCTATAGTTACCGAATCAATAATCGGCTTTTTGGCTTCGGTATACCGCAATTGGAGAACCGCTCTATCCGCGCCGCTCGATGGCGGCAAAGGTCAGGTCCTGCGCGGCGGAATGGTGCTGGTCGCGCCAGAGTTCGAAGAGACGCCCATAGCTGAGGGTGCTGTATTGGGCAGGATCGATGCCCAGGCGGGCAGCGGAGCGGTCAATCCACGCGGCGGGGCCTTCCAGTTCGGCGTAATTGCCGATGGGAGTCTCGTCCACCACGCAATGGCCCTCGCCGTCGGTCCACTCGGCGCGCCATTTTTCGTAGCGGAAGGCGGGGACCAGGCCAAGCGAGAGAAAAATTCCGGCCAGCGCCTCGCCGTCGGCGACCTCGGTTTCGGTTTCGATGCGGTGCTTGTGGCGATCCTCGCCGGGGCCAATCTCTGGCAGGCGTTTATGGGTCAGCAGGCAGCGGCCGGCGTAGGTGCGGATGCGTAGAATCTCCGTGCGGGCGCGCATCTGGCGATCCGGCGTGTCGTAGAGGACGTTGCTCTCAAAGGCGCGCGGGGTTTGCAGGGTGAAGCCGGTGGATTGAAGGCGCTGAGCGAGTCCGGCCAAGTCGTCGACGCGGAATTTGATTTCAGTTTCGATAGGCATCGCAGTGAGTATAGAGCAGGCGACGGGGGCGGGTCGAAGGACGACAATAGAAGTGTGAAAACACTGCGATTGGTTGTGGACCCTGAGCATCTGGAGACGGCCGAAGCCGGACGGGCGTTGGACGAGGCGGCACGAATTCTGCGCCGCGGAGGGCTGGTGGCGATGCCGACCGAGACCGTCTATGGCCTGGGCACAAATGCGTTGAACGCTGAAGCCGTGGCGAGCATTTTTGCGGCCAAACAGCGGCCGAAGTGGGACCCGGTGATTGTGCATGTGGCCGGGCCAAACGGCGCGGAAGAGATGATGAAGGGCCTGGTCCGCGACGTTCCCGAGGCGGCACGCTCGCTGATGCGGGCCTTCTGGCCGGGGCCGCTGACGCTGCTCTTGCCGCGCACGGATATTGTGCCCGACGTGGTGACGGCGGGGCGTCCGCTGATGGGCGTGCGGATGCCGTCGCATCCGGTGGCGGCGGAGCTGATTCGGCGGGCCGGGGTTCCGGTGGCCGCGCCCAGCGCCAATACCTTTGGCCACACCAGCCCCACCACCGCCGCGCACGTGCTTGAGGACCTGGACGGACGAATCGACGCGGTGGTGGATGCTGGGCCAACCGAGCACGGGGTCGAATCCACGGTGCTTGATCCCTGCCAGAATCCGATGATGATTTACCGGCCGGGGGCGGTGACGAGTATACAGATTCGAGAGATTGCGGGAGCGGTGGTCACCTTCCATGACAGTGCGGCGCTTGCCGACAAGCCGCAGGAGGCGATGCCCGCGCCGGGCGTGGGACTGCGGCACTATGCGCCCAGGGCGCGGCTGCTGCTGATCGAGGGCGAGTTGGCCGAGCTGGAAGCGCGGCTGGCAGAGGCTGCGCTGGGCCGGACCGGTGAGCGGGTGGGCGTGATGCTGCCGGCAGAAATAGCCGCGCCGGATGGAGCTGCGGCAATCTTCGCCTGGGGACGGTGGGCGGCTCCCAGTGAAATGGCGGAAAAGCTCTATGCCGGGCTGCGAACGCTGGACAATCAGGGTTGCACGGTGATTCTGTGCCCACTGCCGCCAGCCGCTGGCATTGGCGCGGCCATTCGCGACCGGCTGCTGAGAGCAGGGATTAGAAGCAGGGACTAGGGAACAGAGTTCTGAGCGGATGAAGAAGTTTCATTGAGTTCGTGCTTTCCCACATCTCAAAATCGAGATGTTGGGCACCCAGCGATGGTACAAAATCAAGCGGTCAGAGAGCTAAAGCATTTCTCCTTTAGATATAGAGTTTGGGTGCCCCACCCTCGCCGCGTATTTGTTTTTGCGGCTAGGGTGGGATTCCTCTACACCATCAGGAGAAATGCTCTAGTCTCTGGTCCCTGCTTTCCCGTTCCTCACTGCCGTGGCTCGTCCCGCTTGTACATATATTTGATGGCGGATTTGTAAACCAGGGTCTTGGCGCTGCCGCGGACTTTAAGGACATTTCGGTCGTACCACTCGATGCAGCCTTCTACCATTTCTCCGTCCTCGAGGACAAGGACCATGGGGGTCTGCGCCTGAATCTGCTTTTGCAGGTAAAAGAACTCAGAGGACCGCTGAGACGGTTCTGGCGGCGGCTCTTGGGCTGACAGGCGGAAAGGAGCGACCGGCCGAGAGACGATGCGCGCCTCGGCGCGTAAGGGCCGGATGGAGAATTGCTTACGAGGGCTGGGTACATCCGCTTCAGTGTTCATGGGAGAAAAAGACCTCCAGAAAAACGTAAAAACACGAGGATTCCAAACGTAAGACGCAAAAGAAGAGACGCAAGGCAGTACAGCACCGTTTCTTGTCTTTCGCCGCCGCTGGATGCGCCGGGAGAAGAATCTTGAACCATCCTGGCCGCAATTGATTTCCGGCACGGACAATGCTGGCGCTGCTCTGGTTCACAAACCCGTTCCCGGTTGGTGGATGGAATTAGCTGTTTGGATTGATGCCAGTTGCGGGACAAAGGTTGCTTCATTCGGAGGAAAAATGTAATGGGTCTGTTTGTTCCGCTTCCGGCAAGCCTGCAATGGCTTTATTCACGGCTGAGGCTGACGGCCATGGCGTCGAGCGAGAGAGAGCGGAGAAGGTTGCGGCGCATGCCCTGCTCGACCTTATCGAGCGCGCGGGAGGCCGATTCGAGCCAGTCGATATTGAGGCCCTGGGCCAGGCGGACGAGTTCAGCCTCGAGGTCCACGTTGCGAATCAGTTGCGGCGTTCCGGCCACAATCAGTAGCAGGTCCTCGACGAGGCTGCCCAGGGCGCGGAGCAGATTGACGGTCTTCTGCTGGCCGTCGGCGCCGGCGCGGTAAGCCTCGGTGGCGTGAAAAAGCTGCGTATAATCCGGTTCGCGCAGGGCGGTGCGCAACAGGATGAGCGCGTCCTGGCGGCCGGCCAGATAAACGCCAAGATCGAGCGAAAGAGCGCGGCCCACGGCTCCCTCGGCCAGACGCGCGGCCAAAGCACGGTCGCGCGGATTCAGCTCGGGGCGGCGGCGAGTGAGCAGGGTCTCCAGGTCGGAAACGGGAATCGCTCCCAGCCGGTATACCACGGCGCGGGAACGGATGGTAGGCAGCAGCTCCTGCGGATTTTCGGTCAGCAGGATCAGCGAGGTGTGCTCCGGCGGCTCTTCGAGCAGCTTGAGCAGCGAGTTGGCGGCTTCTTTCATGAAAGCCGAGGCAGTGAAGATGGTGAAAGCGCGGCGCGCCTCGGCCGGTGGGCGGTAATAGGCCATGTGAATCGCCTGCCGAACCTGGCCGAGCTTGATGAGCAACTGCGGTGGGTCGGGCGGGACGATGAGCACGTCCGGATGCGTCTGGATCAGGATGCGGGTCTCGCGCTTGTCAGTGTCGCGCATCTGCTCGCGGGCTTCGACGGCCTCCGTGACGCGCTCTTCCAGATTGGCCGAAGCGGCGATGCGTGTGCAGTTCGAGCAAGCACCGCAGAAGTCGGGCAAGCCGTCTGACTCGGTGGGATGGAGGCAGTTGACGGCCTGCGCCAGCATCAGCGCCAGCGTGTATTTGCCCGCGCCGCGCGGCCCGGCCAGCACGAGCGACTGCGGAAAGCGCTCCGCCGCGATACTCTCGCGCAGGTGCGTGACGGTGGCCGGATTGCCGAGAAAATCAGAGAAGCCCACGAGTTTGAGTTTAGTGCATGGGCGGAGACACGGAGTGTCTTGTTGCGGCCGGGAGGCCGGGTGCCCCATATCTGCCGCGTTCTCTGCGGCAGATATGGGAAACCAAGAATTCCATCCAATCAGTCAACGCCATTGAGACAGGCAAATACGACCCCAGCCTTCCGCTGGCCTTCAAACTGGCGCGCGTGTTTGAAACCACGATTGAGGCGATCTTCAGCAACGAGGAGGGACGGAATCCCACCCCGGCCGCAAAAGTGTCAAAACGCAGGTTTCTCGCCTTCCTGCGTTTTCCACCTCAGCCTGCAAGGCCGCCCTATCTGAAAGCTCCAAACAGATAGCACAAGAGGATAATTACCAGAACGGTGCCAAGTCCGATGCCTGCTCCACCGCCGACGCCCCACCGGCCGTAGCCGTAGTATCCACCTCCGCCGCCGAACACGAGCACCAAAATAATAATCAGTACGATGAGCATCCTTAATTTCCTTTCACGCCGGGTTGCAGTTCCTGGGTTATTTCAACGAACGATTACGGTCATTTGTCTGAGCAGTGACGACTTCCGCGAACTTAGATCAGCTTGATGCAGCCTGCGGCGTCGGGTCTGCTCAAAAGCGCACAATTTGTTCCGGCATTACGGCGCTGGTGTTTGGAAGCATCATCGAGGCCATCTTCAGCGATGAGAAGTGACGCGGGAATCACCGGTTCCAAAAGCGAACCGGAGTTCGAGGACGAACAAGATTTGCAAGGATTGCTCTTCGGAACGGACCTATACTTCCTCCATGCGTTCTCTTTCCCCGCCGTTCCGCTGGTTTTCGTCAGCCCTGGCCGTGGCCGGGCTGGCTTGCATGCTGGCTCAGCCGCCCGCGGCTTACGGCTGGGGCAATCGGGGCCATCGGATGATTAACCGGCTGGCGATGACATCGCTTCCAGCCGAAGTACCAGCATTTTTGCGCTCGCCGGAGGCCATTGCCGAAATCGAGTATCTGGGCCCGGAGCCGGACCGCTGGCGCTCGTCCACCGAGCCGGAGTTGGAGGCCGCGCAAGCCCCCGAGCACTTCATCAACCTGGAAACGGCCGACGCGCTGGGGCCCTTGCCGCATCACCGCCTGGACTTCGAGGCCAAGGTTTTCGCCAGCGGCCAAAGGCCGGAGAAGGTCGGCCTGCAGCCCTGGCAGACAACGGAAGTCTGGGAGCGGCTGAAAGCGGCGCTGCGCGCGTATCGCAAACTGGCCGCCAGTCACAAGGGCACACGACCCGTCGAGCAGGCAATTCTCTTTTACGCCGGCTGGCTGGGGCACTACGTGGGCGACGGCGCGCAGCCGCTGCACACCACCATCCAATACAACGGATGGGTGGGGCCGAACCCCAACGGCTACACCACGGAACACAAAATTCATTGGCAGTTTGAGGGGCCGTTTGTGGACGCCAACCTGCGTGAGTTCGAGGTGCGCGCCAAAATGACGCCGCCCAAGACTGTCGCCGGCGACATTTTTGACGCCTATGTGGCCTATTTGCGGCAGACCAGGACGCATGTGGAAAGGGTCTACCAGCTGGAGAAGGCGGGCGGCTTCGTGGACCGTGGAACCGCCGCGTCGCGGGAGTTTACCGCCGAACGGCTGGCAGACGGCGCCAGCATGTTGCGCGACATGATCTACACCGCATGGGAGGAGAGCGCCAAAGCAGCGCCGGAGCCTTACGCGGCCAAATAGACTTGTATCGCGCTCTCCCACCCTGGCGACAAAAACAAAGACGTCGCGAGGGTGGGGCACCCGAAACAAAGACGCCGTGAGGGTGAGTCCCCCAAACAGGGTTGCAATTCAGAAAGGGCGGATCAACCAGCCCTGTATTTTCCGCTTTTTGAAGCCGGGCGGCTCAGGCGCTGGCGGCCTGTTCCCTGCGCACGAACCGCCGTCCGCGAATCTCGTACTCTCCGCTGGCCACGCGGGCAATCGCCTCGCTGTAGGCAATGTGCTCCTCGACCAGAATCCGCGCGGCCAGCGTGTGCGCGTCGTCCGACTCCAGCACGGGAACCGACCGCTGCACCACGATGACGCCGTGGTCCAAGTCCTCATCCACAAAATGCACTGTGCAACCGGCCACTTTCACGCCGTAGTCGAAGGCCTGTGTCTGCGCCTCAAGCCCCGGAAAAGCTGGTAGCAAAGCCGGATGAATGTTGAGAATCCGGTGAGAAAACGCGGCCACAAACTCTTTGGACAGCAGCCGCATATATCCGGCCAGACAGACCAGATCCACGCGGTGCTCGCGCAGACAGGCAATCACGTCAGCGTCGTGCTCGGCTCGCTTGCGGCCCTTGGAAACAAAGACCGCTGTCGGCAGTCCCAGTTTCCGCGCCACCGCGAGGCCGCCAGCATCGGCCAGGTTCGAGATCACGACCGCAATCTCCGCGTTCTTGATGCGCCCGGCGCGGATTGATTCCGCAATGGCCGCAAAGTTTGAGCCGCGGCCAGAGAGCAGAATGCCGAGGCGTAAAGGGCGATCTGTCGATGCAAGTTGCAAAAAACTTTCCCCCGGAATAAAGAACCTCTGAAAAAGCCGAGGCCTTGAAGGGTACGGGCTTCAGCCCGTACAAAAAGGCAAAGAATGAAGTGGGTTTTAACCCCTGAGGGAATGTTATTTCAATAAATCACATTCCCTCGGCGGCTAAAGCCACTGCTTGAATTGGCTAATCCATGTACGGGCTAAAGCCCGTACCCTTCACTAAAGCATTTTTCCTGATGGTGTAGCGGAATCCCACCCTAGCCGCAAAAACAAATACGCGGCGAGGATGGGGCACCCGAAATCTATGCCTAAAGGAAAAATGCTCTAAAGCCTGTACCCTTCATCCCTTTCAAGAATGATTCGTTCGCGCGGCGGCGATCAGCCTGCTGTCCACTGTTTACGTGTACTGCACCCGATGCTCGCCCTTGACCACGCGGCCAATGACGTAGAACTTTTCCTCGGCGCGGTCCAGCAGGTTCTTGGCGCGCGTGAACTTGGCCGCCGGAATGGCCGCGATCAGCCCGATGCCCATGTTGAAGGTGCGCATCATCTCTTCCTGCGAAACCTGGCCCAGTTCGCGCAGGTGTTCGAAGATGGGCAGCACCGGCCAGGAGCCAATCTCAATCTGCGCCGTCAGGTTCTTGGGCAGGATGCGAGGCAGGTTTTCCGTCATGCCGCCGCCGGTAATGTGGGCCATGCCCGTGGTCACGCCCGCTGTCACAAGTTTTTGAATCACATGCAGATAGCTGCGATGGGTCTTCATCAGCGCCGCGCCGGCCTTCTCCCGGATGGCGGTCACATACTGCGTTGGCTTGTAGCCGGCCACATCGAAAAACAGCTTGCGGGCCAACGAGTAGCCGTTCGTGTGCAGCCCGGTCGAAGGCAGGCCGATCAACACGTCGCCGGCCTTGATTCCCGTGCCGGTCACCATTTTTTCCCGGTCCACCGCGCCCACAATGAAGCCCGCCAGATCGTACTCCTCGTCGTTATAGAAGCCCGGCATCTGCGCCGTCTCGCCGCCAATCAGCACGCAGCCGTTGGCCTTGCACGCGTCGGCCAGCCCGCTGACCACGTTCTCGGTAACCTCCGGGTTCAGCTTGCCGCAGGCGAAATAGTCCAGGAAAAACAGCGGCGTGGCGCCCTGCACGGCAATGTCGTTCACGCAATGGTTCACCAGGTCCGCGCCCACAGTGTGGTGCACGCCCAGTTCAAAGGCGACCTTCAGCTTGGTGCCCACGCCGTCGGCCGAACTGACCAGAATGGGGCTTTTCCAGCGCTGCAAGTCCAGCCGGAAGAGCGCGCCGAAGCCGCCGATCCCGCCTAACACGTTGCGATTGAAGGTTTTCTGCGCCAGGTATTTGATGCGGTCCTTGGCGCGGTCGCCGCTGCTGATGTCCACGCCGGCGTCGGCGTAGGTAACGGATTTTTGCTTGGATTCTTCTGGCATGGTGTGGCTTTCTGCGGTTGAACTAAAGGGCGCGAATCTCCGAAAGGTTGATTTTAACAGGATTTCGACCTGTTGGCGCTCTTTTGGGCATCCGGCGCTTCCATGTCCAAGCAGAACAGCAAGAAAAAATGGAAAGCCTGCTTGACAAAAGGAAGACCTCGCGCTACTCTGAATTGGAAAGTTGGCTTTACACGGAACATGCCATTACAAACCGGGTCAAGGAATTGCGCGCCGCGCGCGGCTGGACGCAGGAACAACTGGCGCAGGCCACCGGCGTTTCGCGTCAGAGCATCAACTCCATCGAGCGCAACCGCTATGTGCCCAGCCTGGAGCTGGCGCTCGTCTTTGCCCGGCTCTTCGCCTGCCCCACCGACGAAATCTTCCATCTGGAGAACAAGCAATGACCCATCCCGTCCTCAACAGAATTCTCATGCTCGATCACGTCGCCGACGAGCGCGTGCTTGAACACAACCGCCGCTCCTCCAGCGCCGCCGTCATTATCGGAATGTTTACCGCTTTTGCGCTGCTCGAATATCGCCTGCTGGTCGAGCACCGCATTAGCTGGGATCTGATTGACCTCGTATATGTCATGGGCGGCACCAAAATTGCGCTCATGCTCTGGTACCGCTTCAAAAACTAGCTAAATGGAGGCCTTATGATCCAGCTTGATTCCTGTAAATTGACGAAATCGCTGCCGTTTTTACTTGCTCTGCTGGTGGTGGCGCAAATTGATCTGGCCAGCGCCTTCGGCTGGCCGCTGCCGCTGCTCTCCCTGCTGCATCTGACACCTGAAACAGGCGATACTTGCCGTGGCATCTGCGCGGGAATTGGCAGCTCGCTCGACGTGCTGGTCATTTTTCAACTGATTCGCATCTGGGCCAAGCGCGCGCTTGTACCGAATCACGATCCGCGGCTTGACTGAAAGGAGAACTGAACTATGTGCCTATGCAACCGTCAAATTGATTCCAAGAGCCGCCGAATGCAGATCATCGCCAACCTCTCGCTGATTCTCGGCCTGCTGCCGTTCGTCTTTCGCCAGGAGCTGCACGTCAATCAGAACGCGCTGGACGCCTTCTGCGGCTTTTTCCTCGGCATTTCGATCACCGCCAATCTTTGCGGACTCTGGCGCGCTCGCCGCGACCGGCAGCGCCAAAAAAGCATGGCAAACGAAGGCGATGCACGCTCTTGACGGCCCCTTCCTGTATCCTCTAGTTGAGAGAGTCTTCCGGTCCCCGGGATGCGATCCAGAAGATCCAGCACGCGGTCAATGCGCGGAATCGTTTTTCTTTGCCAACCTTATGCGCTATACAGCACAATTTCTGCTTTCGGCCATGGCGGCGGCGCAATTTCCCGCATCGGATGTGCCGGAGATTGCCTTTCTGGGCCGCTCGAATGTGGGCAAATCGAGCCTGCTGAACAAACTCGTGGGAGAAAAAACAGCGCGCGTTTCGCAGACGCCGGGCCGCACGCGAGCCATTAATTTTTTCGCTCTTCTGGATCCCAGGCAACAGCGGAAGCTGGTTTTTGCCGACCTGCCGGGCTATGGCTACTCCAAGATTTCCAAATCCATCAGCGCCGGCTGGCCGGAGTTTATCGAGCCATATCTGGCGATCCGCTCGACGCTCAGGCTGTGCATCTGCCTGGTGGACGCGAACGTGCCCGCGCAAGCGAGCGACCGCCAGTTGATCGATTGGCTGCGCGCCGCTGGCCGTGACTTCAGCGTGGTGGCCACCAAGATCGACCGGCTCGGCGGCAACGAGCGCACCCGCAACCTGCTGGCGCTGAAAAACGGCCTGGAACTGGACGAGGTGCTGCCCGTCTCCGCCAAAACCGGCTATGGCGTGAAGGAACTCTGGGCGCGGATTGAAACGCTCGGCGGCAAGTTAGCTTGATTTACCAGGTCCCAGAGGCGGGACCTAGAAAACCTCTGAACAAGTGGCCTTTTCAAAATCCGCATTCCCTCGGGGGCTAAAGCCCCGCTGTTTATGCGGATTTTATGTACGGGCTAAAGCCCGTACCCTTCAAAACATCAACTTATTCAGCGGTTCCCTAGGGCACCCGCCGGGGTTGAAATCATGGGGCACCCAGAGTTAGTGCTTCTTCAAGAGTAAGAAATATGGCGGCGCTGGCGCTTACCAACTGGAGTAGGGCTGGCCGTCGGAGCCAGTTTCCTGGGCACCGGAGTGAACATCGTCGATGCCGGGTTCGGTCTGGTCCAGCGAGTGCATTGAGTCACTGGAATCGGGCACCCAGGTCTCCTTGCTTCTGGTAAATGGATCCTCGGGAACGGCCTTCAGGTAACCGTCCTCAATCAGGTCCTGGAGCGACTGCGGCGCCTTCTGCTTGTCCATGGTGTAGGAGTCGATGGCGGTGCGCAGCACATGCAGATCTTCCTTGAGCACCGCTTCCTGGGCCTGCCTGACGGCGCCCTTGAAGCGAGGCACGGCGATCATCATCAGTATGCCGATAATCGCCATCACGATGATCAGCTCGATCAGCGTAAAACCCGCGTCTTGTCTGTGAATCCTGCGCAATGAATCCTCTTGTCCCATAACAACGCTGTCTTTACCTAACTCCGCCAACTCCGCTGCTTTTGCTAACTCCGCTCTCAACCTACCAGTCAGAATATTTGGTTCCATCCAGGGCCGTGCCCCTGGACTTGGAATACACGTCAAAGACGCTCTGTCCGCCGAAGGAGTCCGAATCGGGCTCGTCCTGCATCGAGCGCAAGCCCCAGTCAGTCTGGCCGGTCATGGGGTCCACGGGAATTTTGCGCAGGAATTTCACCTTCTTGGTCTGCACTTCCACTCCGGTGACCAGCGTTTCCAGGTCGGGCGGATAGCCCTGGCTGTCCACCTTGGTCTGGAAGGCATTCTTGTCAGCCGCGTCCTTGTACTTGTCGATGGCATCGCGCATCATCCACAGGTCATAGCGGAGGATGCGCTCGTTCTGGCGTTTTACCTCAAAGCGCGCCACGGGAATAGCCGCCGAGGCGAGAACGCCCAGAATCGCCACGGTCACAACCAGCTCAACCAGCGTAAGCCCCCGCTCGAGAGGGCGTTCGATTCGAATTGATCGGTTTTTTTTCATCGATAAAAGCCCAAGGGACACGGTTCTCATGGGCAGAAGCCTCATTGCCCTACCGCACCTGAATGCTGACCCGCGCGCCCTGGGCCGGAAGCTGCTTCTGAGCGCTCGTCACCGCTCCTGGATGGGTTATGACGATGGCGCTTTCTCCCGCAGTCTTGGCCTGAAAGCTGAGAACGCAGACTACGCCCGTTCCGCTCACGCCGGAAGCTCCCGGCGGACGCGAGACGCCAATGACAATCGTGCCCGGCCCATCGTCGCGATGAACCAGACCAACAGGTTTCCCATCGCGGCTCAAGAAGTCGCCGCTATCCACGTTGACCAGCGAAAGCTTGGCCGGATCGTACTGTATCTGCAAGGGAACGGAAGCGATATCCGTGCCGCCATTCAGCACCACCGGGACCTTGAAGGTGGTTCCGGCAGCCACCGGGCCGGACTGCGGACCAAGTGTAAAGCTCACTCCCGCCGTTTGCGCCGGAGCAGGCTGCCGCGTGGCAGACGCGGCGTTTTCGCTCATCTCCTGCTCCGCGACCGCGCGCATCTGGGCCAGCGCCGCCGGGGCCGCCGCCTCGGCGGTTTGGCCGGGAATCGTACCTATAGTGGATCGCGCCCTGGGCTTTGGCCGCGCCGGGACTGGCGCCGGACTGGAGGCTGGCTTCGGCGCAGGATTCGGGCTAGCGCTCTCGGTCGGAACGCGGCGGAGCTCGACCGACGTGCCCACACCGGTATCGACCGTGCGCAGATTCACCTGCTGCACATCCTGCGAGCGGACGATGTGCGGCACCAGGACGAAGACAATCTCGTCCTCGGTAATGGTGTGGTCTTTCGATCCAAATAGATACTTGAGACCCGGAATCGAGCTTAGTCCTGGAACGCCGTTCCAGCTCACCGTATCCGTCTTGCTCATCATGCCGCTCATGATGCTGGCCTCGCCCTCGCGCAGGCGGATGACCTGCTCGCTGGTCTTTTGAATAATCGTCGGTTCCGAGATGGCGTCGGACCCACTCCCCATGGTTACAGAAGCGCCTTCTGAACTGTCCTCGAGCTTGATCTTCAGCGTCACATCACGGTCGAAGTGGACGGTGGGGGTCATTTCGATGTTCACGCCCACGTCCTGGTACTGAAACTGGGTGTTCACCAGCGAGCTGACGGTGCTGGTCGATGATCCCGACGAATACGATCCGGTGGCGACGGGAATTTTCTTGCCGATTTTCATCGTCGCCTTCTGGCCGTCGGTGCAGCGGATACGCGGATTATCCAGGATCTTGGTATTCGAGTCCGACAACAGCAGGCTGGCCTTGGCCGCGGAGATGGTCACCAGGAAATTGGACGACTTCAGGTGAGCCAGATTGGAGAGCGTTGCCTCATTGGCCGTGGCGGTGACGGTCGATGTGGAAGAAGAGGAGGTGGAATCGATGTCTGTCTGCAACTGAATGCTGGCGCTGGTGGGCCAGGTAATGCCCAAGGCCTTCTCCCAGTCTTTGCTGACCTCCAGAACCGAAATATCCACGATGACTTCGGGACGCGCCTTATCCAGGTCGTTGATGAGCTTTTGCACCAGCAGCAACTCATCCGGCGTGCCGCGCACCACAATGGCGTTCTGGCTGGCCACGCCGTAGGCCTTGACGTTGGTCAGCACATTGCGAATGGCGGTCTGCACGTCGGTCAAGTCGTTCTGCTGCCAGGCGTTTGACAAATAGAAAGTCTGTACCGCCTGTTCATCCAGTTCCGTGCGCTTGGCGCGGGTGTTCGCCGCCACAAAAACCGTGTTGTCCGTGACCGGCCGCCAGAAGGTATTGGAGACGGTGCCGACAATGCGCAGCGCATCAAGCAGCGACACGTTGTTCAGGTCCACCTGAATGCGCTTGGAGGTGTAGTCCGGGTCAAACAGAATATTCACTCCAGCGGCCTTGCCAACTGCCTGATAGACCACCTTGGAGTCTTCCTGCATGTGCAGGGTAACGGGCTCATTCGAGACGGGCTTGAGCGCGGGCGGCGCGCCCATCGAGTCCAGAGCCTCCTGCTTGCCCTCCGCTTCCGGGAGGCTGGTCTCGGAGGTGGGCACCACCTCGCCCTGCTTCTTCCGCACCCGGTCGATGGCCTGCTGAGCGGCCTCATTACTGGGATCGATCTCGGCGGCGTGCAGATACTCCGCCAGCGCGGCCTCTTCGTTGCCGGCATCCAGCAGCTTGTTGCCCTGGGATAAGTGACTCACCGAGTCTGTAATCCGCACGCGATAGAACGCCGCGCGGTAGCGCAGATCCTTGGGGTTCTTTTTGTAGGCCTTTTGAAAGTTGTCGAAGGCGGCGTCGTAGTCCTCGCGTATTTCGGCCTTTTGGCCGCGACTGTAAAAGGCACTGGCCGACTCGGCATGGGACGTCACGCTCGACAGTCCAAGAGCCCCCAGAACGGCAAAAGACGCAATCCAGAAAAAGGCTCCGCGAGAGACATATCCCGAGGCGGCCTGTATATCAGCGCGGCGATTCATCGAACTCCCAGGCGTCTTCGCCAGCCCCAACTTCTCTGCGGGCTCCTGCGGGCTGCCTTGGCCGCCCCAGACGCAATTCTTGTCACAATTTCGGTTGGCAGAAAATCCCATTGAATACTGCCTCATTTTAGCAAAGCTCCGCTGGTGGGCGGTTCAATGCCGTCAGAATGCTAGGATTGAGAGTTGAGGTTGCCTTCCAATGGCGCGCCAAACCAGCCACGTGATTGTCCCGCAGACCAAAACCGGCCCGCAGAAGCCGGCCCAGCCGCGCGACCCGGTGGCCTCGGGCGAACGGGACGCCGCGCACAACCGCGCCGCCGGCCATAACTATTTTCTGCTGGATAAATTTGAGGCCGGCGTCGTGCTGCGCGGCACAGAGGTCAAGTCCATCCGCGAGGGCAAGGCCAACCTGAAAGACTCCTACGGCCTCATCAAGGGCGGCGAGGCGTTTTTGCTCAATGTTCATATTGGTCCTTATTCCCACGGCAATATCGCCAACCACGACGAGACGCGTACGCGCAAGCTGCTGCTGCACGAGGGCGAAATTCGCAAGCTACTCTCCAAGACGCAGATCAAGGGCCACACGCTCATCCCCACCCGGCTCTACTTCCGCCACGGGCGGGTAAAGTGCGAGCTGGCCGTGGCCAAAGGTAAGCAGGAGTGGGACAAGCGCGAAACCGAGCGCAGCCGCGAGGCCGACCGCGAAGCCCGCGCCGCCGTCAACGCCAGCAAGCGCGGCAGGCAACGCTAGGTTCCCGACCGCGTGATTTTGTACCATCGCTGGGTGCCCCACATCTCGATTTTGAGATGTGGGAAGCCACGAATCTCAATGAAAATTCTTCTTCCGGTCAGAGACCTCTGCCCCGTGCCCACTGACCATCGCCCCCGGTTCGCGGTAAACTGTCCCCATGAAGACCGAATTGTCTTTTACTCCTCTTGCCGAAATTAAAACGGAACTGCTGGCCGTTCTGGCCGTGGATACACAAGATTCCAAGATTCCCGGCTCCAAGCCCGTTCTCGCGCTGCTGACCGCCGATGAAGCCGTTCTGGCCGCCGCGAAAACCGTGCTGGCCAGCGGCGAATTCAAGGCCGCAGCCAACGAGACGCTGCTCTTGCACGCTCCGGCTGGTCTGGCCGCCAAACGGCTGCTGCTGGTCGGCCTGGGCAAACAGACCAAGGCCACGGTAAACTCCGTGCGCCAAGCCGCCGGTTCCGCTGTCCGCTTCGCCAAACCGCGCGGCATTCGCGAACTGGCCTTCGCCCTGCCGTTCGCCAAGCAGTTCCCTGCCGCCAGCGCCACCCGCGCCGCCGTCGAGGGCGCTTTTGTGGGCGACTTCGATGGCGACACCTACCAAAGCGACCGCCAGGACCGCAGCATTCAGTCCTTTACCTTGGCCGCGCCCGCAGAAGCGGACAAAACAGCTCTGGAGGCCGCCTTCGCCGAGGGAGTCATTGTCGGCGAGAGCCAGAACTTTACGCGTTCCCTGGTGAACGAGCCGGGCAACAAGATGACGCCCACCATCCTCAGCCAGCGCGCCGTGCAGATGGCCGATCAGGTCGGCCTCGACTGCCAAACCTATTCGACCGAAAAAATACAGGATTTGAAGATGGGCGCTTTCTGGAGCGTTGCCCAAGGCTCCGCGGAACCACCCGCGCTAATTGTGTTGCGCTATCAACCCGAAGGCGTGACCGTGGGCCCGGTTCTCGGCCTGGTCGGCAAGGGCATCACCTTCGACTCCGGCGGCATCTCGCTGAAACCCTCCAAGGACATGGACGAGATGAAGACCGACATGGCCGGCGCAGCCACCATGCTGGGCGCCATGCGCGCCATTGCCCTGCTCAAGCCCAAGGTGCGCGTTCTGGCCGTTCTTTGCGTCACGGAAAACATGCCCGACGGCAAGGCGCAGAAGCCCGGCGACGTGCAGACGGCCATGCCCAGCGCTCCCGGCAAGCCCGGCAAGACCATTGAGATCATCAGCACCGACGCCGAAGGCCGCCTGGTTCTGGCCGACGGCCTCACTTACGCGCGCCAGCTCGGAGCCACCCACCTGATCGACGCGGCCACGCTGACCGGCGCGTGCGTCGTTGCCTTGGGAATGGGCACCGCCGGCGCATTCTCGAACGACGAGGCCATCTACGGCAAGTTCAACGCGGCTCTGGCCGTCTCGGGCGAAAAATTCTGGCGGCTGCCCTTGGGCGATGAATACGCCGAGCAGATCAAGAGCGACATCGCCGACATCAAGAACACCGGCGGCCGCTGGGGCGGCGCGATTACCGCGGCGGAGTTCCTGAAAGTCTTCGCCGAAGAGACGCCTTGGATTCACCTCGACATTGCCGGTCCGGCCTGGCTGCAAGAGAGCAAGCCTTACATCGCCAAGGGCGCCAGCGGCGTCGGCGTGCGCTCGATTCTGGAGTGGGTCCGCAGCTACTAGAGCATTTTCACAGTTAGTGTGATGTCATGGGTGCCCCACCCTCGCCACGTTTTTGTTCTTGTGGCTAGGGTGGGATAGCACGATCCCTGCATTACAGAAACTGTGAAAATGCTCTAGCTCTCTGACAGCTTAAAGTTGTACCAACCCTGGGTGCCCCACATCTCGATTTTGAGATGTGGGAAACCACGAACTCAAGGTACTTCTTCATCCTGTCAGGAACCCCGCCTTGAAGCAACAACTCGATTAACCTGAAAGTGACGACAATGCCAGACATGCTCCGTAAATCCCCGCGTCGCAGGAGCCGCCTCCGATCCTTTGTTCGATGGCTTGTCATCCTTGTGGCGCTTCTTTGGTCGCTGGCCGCGCTGACCCTCGTGGCCATGCGGTGGATTGACCCGCCGACCACAGCGGTACACGTCCAGCGCCGCTTGCAGGCGTGGATGCAGCACACGCCTTATCAAGAGCACTACAAATTCATTCCGCTCAGCCAGATCTCGCCCAATCTGCAGCACGCCGTCGTCGCCGCGGAGGACGCGCGCTTCTACCTGCACCATGGCTTCGATTGGCACGCCATCCATCTTGCCGCCGAAGAGGACATGGAAGGCGGCCGCACGCGCGGTGGTTCCACCCTTACGCAGCAACTGGTAAAAAATCTTTTCTTCGGCACGGGCCGCTCATTCCTGCGCAAGGGTGCGGAGGCCTCCCTGGTGCCGGTGGCGGAATTCGCGCTCGGCAAGCGGCGCATTCTGGAGCTTTACCTCAACGTGGTCGAATGGGGCCCGGGAATCTATGGCGCGGATGCGGCGTGCCACTACCACGACAAGATCGCGGCACGGAGCATCGGCCGGCAGCAGTCGGCGCAGCTTGCCGCGGTTCTGCCGGCTCCCCTGAAGCGGCAGCCCGACCGCATGAGCCATTACAGCGCGGTTATTCAGAGGCGCATGCACCAGGCGGGCTGGTAGGGCATTTCAGAAATCCAGAGCCGCATGCAAAATTCAAAGTGAAGTGCGAGTGGCGTTAAAGCATTTCTCCTTTAGGTATAGAGTTTGGGTGCCCCACCCTCGCCGCGTATTTGTTTTTGCGGCTAGGGCAAATTCAGAATTAGTG
>Ga0224525_1000459_pt1 | contig 18709 bp, 18 predicted proteins | sample CFST100metaG_FD_179874 | JGI IMG/M metagenome (GOLD analysis project Ga0224525, IMG submission 179874) | Peat soil microbial communities from Stordalen Mire, Sweden - C.F.S.T100 | ecosystem: Environmental > Terrestrial > Soil > Wetlands > Peat | place: Sweden: Norrbotten County, Stordalen Mire...
ATTTATGGCAGATGACTAATGAAATAAATAAATTATCAAATTATAAAAAGGGAGATTTGGTAAAAAAAGAAGACGTGGAACTTTTAGTAAAACCAAATTTGGAAAACGATATTTTTAAAACAATAGACGCTTTGGCTTCAAAGAATAAAAGGTTGGCTTTGTCTTTATTACATAAACATTTAGATAATGGAGACAATTCTTTATATTTACTTTCAATGATTGCTTATCAATTTAGGAATTTGTTAATTGTTAAAGAAATGTCCGCCCAAGGCGGACCAGCCTCGGGCTGGCAGAAAAAAACAGGGTTGCATCCTTTTGTTGTTCAAAAGAGTTATTATTTGTGCAACCAATTTACTATTGAACAACTAAAAAAAATCTACCAAAATATTTTTCAGGTAGATTCGGATATCAAAACTGGTAAAATTGAGCCAGAATTGGCGCTTGATTTATTACTAGCTAAACTTTAAAAAAAATCTAGGTTGAGCCTAGATTTTTTTGTCGATTAATTTGGTTAATCTTGATTTTCTGCGAGAGGCGTTGTTTTTTTTGATAACGCCAACTTTAGCAGCTTTATCTAAGGCGGCATAAATATCTGGTAAAAGCTTTTTTGCTTCTGCAGATTTCTTTGCTAAAACCAAAGTTCGCGCTTGTTTAACAAGTGCTTTTATTTTGTCTTTATAGACAATGTTATGCTCCTTTCGAGTAGCAGATTGTCTGATAGCTTTTTTAGCTGATTTTGTTATTGCCATATGTAAATATATTATCAGATAATAAGGGAATTGTAAATAGTAGGCAATATTTATGCAAAATTGATTTATCTATTGTTAATGGTAAAATCAATGAATACAATGAGAGCAGAAAAACTAAATCAAAGCTTAAACGAGGAACAAAAAGAGCTAACAAGGTCTTTTGCTAAAGGAACTATAGCAAAAATAAAAGATTACAGTGAATTAAATGCGGACTCGCATGAGGATGGAGATAAAAAATTTATTGAAAAAACAAGAGATGTTTTTAATTATTTTGCAGTACATGGAATGAATGAAAGAATGATTGATGGAAAGGTAGTTTTCGATTCTTTTTCTGACTTAGATGGAAAATTTGGTGCATTTTTATTTAAACTTGGAAAATTTAGAATAAAAGATAAAGGGGAAGGTTCAAATTTAGAGTATAAAGAAAAGGGGAAATTTAATGAAGGATCTGTTAATTTTGATACTGGCAATAAATATGGAATATCTGTAGATGAAAAAACAGGAACTATTTGGATTGATCATCATGGTCCCGAGGCTAAAAATGATACATGTGCTACAAAGTTAATATATGAAGCGTTATCTAATTTAGGATTTTTGAAGCCAGATATTCCAAGACAAAAAGCTGTAGAATTTGTGAACCAAATTGATAATAAAACATTTCCATTAGATAAAAATACATTTAAAAATTATTCTAGGACGCTTTTTGGTTTGGCAGAATTTTTAGAGCCAAAAGCTATAGTTAGATATTTTAGCGATAGAAAAGATCCATCTAAAGTACTATCTGATGATGAAATAAATAGTTTAGACGTTAATCTGTCCAGAAGGCGCTCGAATAAAAAAGGAAAAGATTTAATAGATAGAAGTAAGGAAATTGATAATAATGTTAAAACATCAATTGAGTCTTTAGAAAAAATGGAGAAAGACGGAATGGTTGTGAAATCTTCTTTATACGGAAAGATACTTGTAAATACGTCAGACAAACCTCCCCTCTTCTTTGATGCGGCTAGGGCTTATGGATATGGAGCATGTGTATCTTATGATAAGAAAAACGAAAGTTTTTTTGTTAATACCGTAAACGAATTTAATCTAGATCATAAATTTAGCCAAGGAATAGATATGAGAAAAAGGCATATGTGGATAAAGCCAGCAAAAGATAAAACTCCTTTAACAGTTACTCTTGAAGATATTCTTTCAATACTGACCGGAGGAGAAGGATTTGAGGCTAATGGAAAATTGGAAGAATATCTAAAAAATGAAAAAATTGACGCGCCAGCTACAAGTAGTACAATTAATGAAATAAAAACAACTATGGCTAGAGAAAATCAATTTGAAACAAAAGAGACTGAAGAAAAAATTGAGGTACATCCTTTTGAAGAAATGGAAGCGAAAGATATAGAAAGTTTTACTGATAGACATGTTGAGAAATCAGAAATTACTCCTCCTTCAAAAGAAACTATCAAAAAAACTTTGGAAGAAGATACAGATGTTTTGCGTAAGGATTTTGCTATAAAATGGTTTGATAATAATAAAAAAAAAGTTGAAGATGCAGGGTTTTTGCCAAATGGAGAAATTAATGATAAATATAAAATTTCTTTTGTTATGAGCCATTGGCAAGACAAAGAAAAAGGGGGTTGGAATATAGGAGCTGAAATGAGAGATATTGTATATAAAGAAGAATTTGGAAATAAGATTGATAAAATACAAGTGTTGAAGTCTGACATGGCAAAACCAAATCTTCCACCAGAGACGCAATTTTTATTATTAAATTATTTACAAAAAAAAGCAGAAACAGAACAAACTAAATTGTTAGAATTGCAAGAAAAAGCAAATAATGGAAATGATAGTGATAAAGCATTAGCCACAGATAAAGAAAATGAATTAAAAGCATTATTTTCGGTAAGAAAAGAAATTGCTGGAAAAGTGATGCATGAGGACTTGGATGCTATGGCAGAACAAGTAATACCTGCTAATGAAAAAGAAAAATATTTTCAAGAACGCTCTAAGAAAATTGAGGCATATGGAAAAACACAGATAAGCGAACAATTATTAAAAAAAGAATGGGAAAAATTTAATCAATTAAATGCTAGAGACAGAAAAGCATATAGAGAGAAAATAGGAGATAAAAAACATGAAATTAGCACAGGAGACCAGAGGGCAGAAAGTCTTGATAGCTTCCGTCAAATTATGGAAGGTAACGTTAAAGCTTTTAATAGAAAGTTCGATCTTAATACCGATGCTTTTAGGGGATTGTTAAATCGAGGGTATAAACCTCATGAGATAGAACCTAAAAAATCTTTTTATTTCTTTAAATCAAAAAATAAATTTATTATACCTGGGCCAGATGGAATTTCTCAAGAAATGTCTAAAGAAGAACTTAAAAATTTGGGTTTAGAAGAAGCAAAAATATATAATAATAAGATTAAGAGAACAGTAGATACTCACTTAGAATCAAGTTGGGAGAAGAAAAAAGAAGAATTAATAAAAAATTCTATTGAGGCTCGCATAAAAGAGATATCACAATCTCCAGAGCAGGCAGAGGGCAAGATTGAAAAATTATATGCTGATGCTAGACAAAGGATAATAATGGAGCATATAAATAGTAGTTTGGAAAAGAATCCTAAAACAAAAGATCAGATAGCTAAAATAGAAGAAACTTTTGGAGATAAGGGTCAAAAAGTGAACATAAAAAATATTTTAGCAGAAGTAATGGGTGCCGATTTAACCACTTTGCCTAATAATTTAGAAAAAGGTAATAGAAAAAAGATGATAGATGCTCTAAAAGATTATGGAGTCTTGGCTGATTTAAAAGATTTTAGTATTGTTACTCAAGAAGATTGGATTAAGGCCAAAAAAACACATACAGGAATTTTTAGTTTAATTATGAAAGTCATTGAAAAATCTTTAGAAGCAAAAACTGTATCAGTACCTAAAAAAGTTAAAACTGCAAGAAAAACGCCTTTAAAATTTATTAATGGGGCTGGTATTTAAAACAAAAATATATGGCAAATTCTATTTTAAATAATAGTAATCTTGAGACGCTTATTAAGAACTTGAAGATTGATGACGAGCAACAAAAAAAATTGCTTGATGCGTTACCGCAAATGGATGGAGAAGAAAGAATAGAACTATTAAATACTTTAAAAGATGTATATCTTTTAAATGAAGAAGAAGGTAAAGCAATTAAAAAACTTAAAGATAATTGGGAATAATTTAAAAGCCCGTTTAAACGGGCTTTTTTGTTTCTGATTTTTCTATTAAATCTCTAATTTCGGCGGCTCTTTCAAAGTCTAAATTTTTGGCAGCTATTTTCATTTCTTTTTCTAAGAGCTTTTTATCGTGGACTGCCCAGAATTCTTCGGCAATGTCTTCTTTTTTAGAAAATCCCCAATCTCTTATATCTGAAATAATTGTGGTGGGCGTTATCTTATTTTTTTTATTATAATCTTCTTGAATTTTTCTTCTTCTGTTTATTTCTGAAATTGCGGTTTTCATTGAAAGGGTTGTTTTGTCTGCATACAAAATTGCTTTTCCATTTTGATGCCGAGCTGCTCTTCCCATTGTTTGGATTAAAGTTGTTACATTTCTTAAAAAGCCTTCTTTATCTGCATCTAAAATAGCAATCAAAGAAACTTCTGGCAAATCTATGCCTTCTCTTAAAAGGTTAATTCCAACTAATACATCATATTTTCCTTCTCTAAATTCTTTCAAAATTTTTGGTCGTTCCATTGTTTTAACTTCAGAATGCAAATATTGAGTTTTGATTCCCCTCTCAACTAAATAGTCAGTAATTTCTTCGGCTAATCTTTTTGTTAAAGTAACAACCAATGTTCTTTCTTTTTTATCAATTTGTTTTTTTACTTCTTCTATTAAATCTTTAATTTGGTTTTCTGTTTTTCTAATTTCAATTTTTGGTTCTAATAATCCAGTGGGCCTTATAATTTGTTCAATAATATTTTTTCCTGATTTATTTTTTTCATAATCAGCTGGAGTTGCCGAAACATAAATTGTTTGTTTTTGTCTTTCTTGGAATTCTTGAAAATTTAATGGTCGGTTATCAATGGCAGAAGGCAAACGAAATCCAAAATCAATTAAAGTGCCTTTTCTTACTTTATCTTGGATTGCCATAGCTCGTATTTGTGAAACAGAAATATGAGATTCGTCTATAAATATTAAAGATCCATCTGGGTTAAAATAGTTAAAATAATCAACTAAAGAGAATGGCGCATCTCCTGTATTTCTAAATTCTAATTGTCTGGAATAATTTTCTATGCCATGGCAAAAACCAACCTCTTGCAGCATTTCTAAATCATAATTTGTCCGTTGTTCTATTCGTTCTGCTTCTACTAATTTATTTTGTTTTTTTAATTCTTTTAGTCTTTCTTGCAATTCTAATTTTATATTTTCTATGGCTATGTTTAATTTGTCTTGAGGGGCTACCCAAAAAGTGGCAGGGTACAACGTATATTTTTTGTCTATGGTTTTGTAATCTGGTTTTAAACCTGGATTTGAAACAGACATTTTATTTATGATATCTCCCAAAAATTCTATTCTTAATATTTTTTCACCAGTTACTAAATATATTTCTATTAGCTCCCCTCTTACGCGAAAAGATCCTGGTTTAAAATCAATATCATTTCTTTTGTATTGCAAAGTTGTGAGATGAGAAATAAAATCTTTTCGTTTTAATTTTTGTCCTGTTTTTAAATCTAAAGAAACATTTTGATAATTTTCTGGAGAACCAATGTTATATATGCAAGAAACAGAAGCAACAACAATTACATCTTTTCTAGACAAAACATCTTGAACGGCTGCGTGTCTTAATCTATCAATCTCTTCGTTTACTTTTGAGTCTTTCTCTATATATGTATTTGATTGCGGAATATATGCCTCGGGCTGATAATAATCATAATAAGAAACAAAATAATGAACGGCATTATTTGGGAAAAATTCTTTGAATTCTTGATAGAGTTGTGCCGCCAAAGTTTTATTTGGAGAAATAATTAAAGTTGGCTTTTGTATTTTTTCTATCACATTAGCCATTGTAAAAGTTTTGCCAGAGCCAGTTACACCCAAAAGGATCTGGTCTTTTACTCCAGATTTTAGGTTTTGAGTCAGCTTTTTTATGGCTTGTGGCTGATCTCCTGTTGGTTTAAACTTTGATTTTAGTTCAAATTTTTCCATTTTATTATTCTTATTATACCATATATTTTGATATTGACAAGGCAGGTAAATAGTGATATAATTAATTATATAGTAAATTAGCACATTTACACTTAAAAAAATACTTGCTAAAAAAGCAGTCGTAGCCAAAAGATATTAATTAATTTGATATTTTCTGGCTACGACTGCATTAGGCAGTCGGCGAACTTGGCACATGTGCCAGAAAGGAGGATGACGCCATGGTAGAGCCCATGTCCCCATCCAAAAGTATTACCAAAGGCCAAGCTGGCAAATTCTGTGATGTACTTGCGGATGCGCTGGTGAAAAGTGGATTACCGAGCGAGGAGACTCAGAAGGTTCTCGAAACCCAGGGTGTCGAGATTGCCGAGGAGTTTGTTCAATCGGTCCGCGAGCGTCTGAAGATGATCAGCAAGATAGTCGTCCGTCGCGTCGTTGTTTGGCGCAATCGCACCCAGCAAGAGATGTTGGACGCGATGGGTCGCACCCAGTACGTCAACTCGGAAGTTGTTGGGCTGATTCCCGGCAAAGGAGACAGCGAGGGAGAGGAGGATGTGTATTTCATTCCGCTCAAGGGTAAGGATACGAGCGCGGAGGCTGTGCAGGCTTTGCTCGACAAGTACGGCCTGAAGCCCGACGGTTACGCGGTTGGCGCAGTCAATGAGGCCGACCCAGCCTTTGCCGACAGTCATCCCAATTTCACCCAGTGGGTGGATGAGAACGGCAAACACTGCTATGTCGCCTTCAACCGGTGGCTCGGCGGCGAGCGTATCGTGGATGTCAGCCGCTATGAGAGCGCTTGGTATGGCCGCTGGTTGGTGGGCGGCGTCCGCAAGTAGCTTAGTTCTTTTGACTTGGAATTTAGACCTTCTGGTCTTGAATTTTAGCCCTTTGAACTCGTCATTAGTGCCCTGTGATAAAATCCATTTCGGTGGGTTGCATCGCAGGGCAATTTTTTATACAATGAAAATGGAATTAGGCGAATCTTGCCTGCGATCAAGGTTGCGGGCGGCCGAAACCAGTATCCATACATCCAGAATATCTGCGATTACGGTTTCAGATAGCGAGGTGTATGCAGAAACTTCAAAAAATGAAGCTACTTGGTATAAAGTGCTAGGGTATTTTAGATACCGAATTAGATACAGCCTTGAGATCGCGAAAGCTTCAATGGGCAGTGACACAGATGGCATTTTATACAAAGGTGTCGCCTTCAACAAGTGGAACGACGGCAAGCGTAACGTGAATGTCAACCGCAATGAGAACGATTGGAATGGCAACTGGCTGGTGGGCGGCGTCCGCAACTCTCTTTATTTCTCTCTCACTCCGAGAGAGTTTTCTTTTTGTAATTTTCCATACCAACCTCCTAGATTTCTTCCAATTTCATTTAATTTTTCAGACAATGCAATATATTTTTTATTATCCAATGATTTTGTTTCCCACAGAATCATCAAAAATATTTTTAGCATATCTAACTTTCTTACAGAAAAACGAACATATGATTGTTTTTCTTTTGGTCCAAGAAAATTAGCTGTAATTATTCCTTCAATTACTTCTACAAACAGTTTATCAATTTTTAATCCCAAAGAAAATCTATGCAATTTTGGAATAGTTTGATAATATTGATACCAAAGCAGATAAGCTGATTTTGCTTTCTCTAACACTGGCAGAATTTTAAACTGGTTGGGGGGGGGGATTAGAGGAATAACTATTATTTATATTTTGACTATGAAAATTTTGATTCATAAATATGAAGACATCATAAGCGTTGAAAATATCCTGGAAGCTTGGCAAGAATTTTTGATTAGTAAAAAAAGCAAGCCAGATGTTCAAGAATTTTCTCTTCGCCTGATGGATAATGTTTTTAATCTGAATTACGATTTAACCTATCATACATACAAACACGGCGATTATCAACAATTCAAAATAAACGACCCAAAACCAAGAACAATTCATAAAGCCAGCGTAAGAGACAGGCTTTTACACCACGCAGTCTACAGAATATTATATCCATTCTTTGATAAAACATTTATCTCAGATTCTTTCTCGTGTAGAAACAATAAAGGTGTACATAAAACCATAAACAGATTCCGCGAATTCAGCTATATTGTTTCAAAAAATAACATAAAAACTTGTTGGGTTCTAAAATGCGATATCAAAAAATTCTTCGCCAGTGTCGACCAAGATATTTTAATAAACATTTTAGAAAAATATATTCAAGATAAAGAAATAATTAATTTATTAAAAGAAATAATATTTAGTTTCAAACCAAACGGTTTGCCTCTTGGTAATTTAACTTCTCAACTTTTCTCCAATGTGTACATGAATGAATTTGACCAGTTTGTAAAACATAAATTAAAAGTGAAATACTATATTAGATATGCTGACGACTTTGTTTTTTTATCAGAAGACAAAAATTATTTAGAAAAGACAATTCCTGAAATAGCGTGTTTCTTGCAAATAAAATTAAAACTTACCCTGCACCCAGACAAAATATTTATTAAAACATTATCTTCAGGTGCTGATTTTTTAGGCTGGGTTAATTTTGTAGACCACAGAGTTTTGAGAACTAAAACAAAGAACAGAATGTTAAAGAGAATAAAAAAGAATCCAAGTGTTGAAACATTGAATTCTTATTTGGGGATGATGAAGCACGGAAATACCCAGAAAATTAAAAGAGTTAGTCCTTTAAATTTTTGTGATAATAAGATAGACTAAAATAATATGATAAGTTATTTGAGCGGGAAAATTATATTAAAGAGGGATAAGTTTATTATAGTAGAAGTGTCAGGGATTGGCTATAAGGTCTTTTTGTCCCGCCAAAGTCTACTAACATTACCAGAAATAGGCGAAAACCTCAAGCTATATACATATCAAAATGTTAAAGAAGAAGTATTAGATCTTTATGGGTTTTTAAACTATGATAACTTAGAATTCTTTGAAGCTCTAATGGATATTCGTGGAGTCGGGCCAAAATCAGCTTTAGATATCTCGGCCTTAGGGTCTTTAGACAAGATTAAAGATAGAATTTTAAAGCAAGATGAAAATCTTTTTGAGGGCATTCCAGGCATTGGTTCAAAAAAGGCAATGACAATAATTTTAGAGTTAACTGGGAAAATAAACACTTTAGGCCAGAAAAAGGGGTCAAAAGATGAGGCAGAAGATACTTTAACCCAGCTTGGTTTTTCAAAGCAACAAGCAAGAGATGCATTAAGCAAAGTATCTAGCTCTATAAAAAATCCAGAAGAAAGAATTAAACAAGCCTTGAAATATCTAGGCAAATAATATATATTGTAAATATGAATCAGGTTGGAAGGAACATAACTATTATTAGTATTATTAACCTCTCTTAGAGAAGGCGCGTTTTATAGAATTTAAAATTGAAAACGCCTCTTCTCAAAAAGAGGTTTTTATTTTTTAGGGAGTAGTTTCCTTAAAACTCTTTTGAATGTACTTTTAAAAAAGGAGGGGCTAACTATGGCTCAAATTAAAGCTTCGGCTCAAAAGAAAACGGAAAAAATGACCATGGAAGAATTCTGGAAGTTGGCAGAGAGGGAAATTTGGCCAAAATCGTCAAGGCGTAGTTGCACGAGATTGTTCTGCAATAAATGTTCATATGATGCAAAGGGATATCGCGATTCCCAGAATAGGTCAGATCATAGTGGTCATGCACCATTGTTGCCAATTGATTTTCCGACCATTTGTCCTGATTATGGTGGCAAATGTCCGCGTTGTGGGGGAGATCTCCGAGACTCTTTTTCTGGCTAGGTAATCGGCAAATAGTATATGTCGGCTCGCGCATTTGCGAGGGCCGACTTTTTTTTATAACGATTTTGTGCTAAATTAACTTTATGAACAAGAAAGAATTGATTAAAAGGTTTATACCAAAGTTTTTACTGCAATATTATCATTTTTGCTTAGCTTTTTTAGCTGCTGCTATTTATGGATTTGCGGGCAAAAGCAACAAGATAAAGATAATTGGAATTACGGGTACTGGCGGAAAATCAACAACAGTACAATTTCTTTCAGAAATATTTGATGAGGCTAAAATTCCAGTTGCTTCGCAATCTTCGGTAAGGTTTAAAATAAGAGACAATGAGGTTATAAATAGAATGAAAATGACAATGCCTGGGAGATTTTTTATTCAGAAGTTTTTGAGAGATGCAATAAACCAAGGATGCCAGTATGTTATTTTGGAAGTAACATCAGAAGGAATAAAACAATCGCGCCATAAGTTTATAAATTTTGATTGCGTTGATTTTACAAATTTAACACCCGAGCATATTGAATCTCATGGTGGGTTTGAGAACTATAAAAAGGCAAAAGGAAAACTTTTTGCTGTTGCAAAAAATGTTCATGTAATAAATATAGACGATAAAAATTCAGATTATTTTTTAAGCTTTCCAGCAAAAAAGAAAATTACATTTGGAAAAGAAAAGGGAGATTTTAATTTGCAGAATACCAAATTTAATTTGCAGATGAACGGAGATTTCAATTATTATAATGCTTTGGCCGCAATTTGTGTGGCAAGAAATTATGGAATTGATTTTAATGTTTGTAAAAAGGCAGTAGAAAATTTAAAAGGAATTTCAGGAAGAATGGAAGAGGTTATTCATGAGCCATTTCAAGTATTTGTTGATTTTGCTTTTACTCCAGATGCTTTGGAAAAAGTTTATAAAACATTTGAAGTACCCTTCGGCTCGGCTCAGGGCAAGAGAAAATTGATTTGTGTTTTAGGAGGAACTGGCGGCGGAAGAGACAAATGGAGAAGGCCTGTTTTAGGAGAAATAGCAGATAAATATTGCCAAGAAATTTTTGTGACAAATGAAGATCCTTATGATGAAGATCCTATGGAAATAATAAATCAGGTGGCGCGAAAAGTGCCAAGGGCAAAAAAAATATTAGATAGAAAAGAAGCAATTGAAACGGCTATAAAAATTGCAAAACCAGAAGATGTTGTTATAATCACTGGAAAAGGGTCTGAGCCATTAATGTGCTTAGCAAATGGCAAAAAGATTCCATGGGATGACAGACAAATAGCCAGAGATACGATAAATAAAAAATAATTATTAATTAATAAATAATATGCAAATAAAAGATATTTACAATTTGGCAATTAAAATGGGAATTGAGTCTGATTTTAGGGGCAAGGCAGGAGTGCAAAAATTATTAGATGGTAAAAAACAAAGATTTGAAAAATTATCGGAAAAAGACAAAGAAGAATTTGATAAAGATGCTTTAGAAAATCCTTATTTAGATTCTGGAGTTTATAATATATCAGACGACAAAGAAATTAAAAAAGTTTTAGTAGGGATTGATATTGGTCCTGAAGAAATTTTGATAGCAAAAGAATTGGGCGATATAGACTTGGTAATTGCTCACCATCCAGTTGGTAAAGGATTAGCTAATTTGGCAGATGTAATGCATTTGCAGGCAGATGTTTATAATTATTATGGAGTGCCAATTAATGTTGCAGAAGGTTTAATGAAAGAAAGAATTTCTGAAGTTGCCAGAGGCGTTAATGCGTCAAATCATCAGAGAACTGTTGATGCTGCTAGAATTATGAAAGTTAATTTGATGAACTCTCATACTCCTTGCGACAATTTGGCCGCTAAATTTTTAAAAGATTTAATTGAAGTAAAAAAACCAGAAACAGTTGCAGAAATAATTAGTATTTTAAAAGAAATTCCAGAGTATAAAGAGGCTATGAAAATTGGAGTTGGACCAAAAGTTTTTGTTGGCAGTCCAGAAAATAGATGTGGAAGAATTGCTATGTCAGAAATTACTGGTGGCACAGAGGGCTCTCCAAAACTTTATGAAAAAATGGCTCAGGCAGGAATTGGAACATCGGTGGCAATGCATATTTCTGAAGAACATAAAAAAGAAGCAGAAGCTGCTCATGTTAATATTGTAATTGCTGGTCATATTTCTTCTGACTCTTTGGGGGTAAATTTACTTATGGATGAATTAGAAAAACAAGGAATTGAAATTGTCCCCTGTTCTGGATTTACAAGATTTTCAAGAATATCTAAATAAGTTTTGCAAAAAAAGAAGGCGCCGATATAACAGGTGCCTTTTGTTAAAAAGTATATGATATGAATTGTAAAAGTGCTGTTGAAAGCAAACGGTTTAAAACGGGCTAACCGTTTGCTGTGAATAACCCTTTTGGTCAATTATGTTTACGCATATCGACCATAAAGTCATTCATGTTTGGTGGCCGCCCATTGGCCATTTTGTCCCTTTCCCGAAAAATTGGAGGTTTTGTTGAGCAGATTGTCCGCTGAGCGCTCATCTGCGAGCTATGGCGAGCAATCTGCTGGGGTATTCTTTCGAACGTAATTGTGAGCAGCCTGCTCACCATGTGTGAAGCCTTTTTCTTTTCTTAGGGCTCTTTTTTTGTATGAATAGGCTGCTCAATAAAAACTTTTTGCTACTACGAAGCGGTGGGCGGTGGTCTCTCGACCGAAATAATGTTCGCTTTGGACTGATTTCGGGTCCACTGTCCCATGGTCTTCTCCCCTGTTTGTGATTGCGGTTTCGTACTGCACTCACACTTATCACGAACTTGTGCTTAAACGTTTTCTTAATAAGAAGATGTGCTGGTTAGTTAACACTAGCAACTTAGAGACCTCCTTTATCTCTTCTGCTTCTGTTAGTAAATACGTTTAAAGCTACAAGCTAATTTAAATGTTATTCTCTTTATAAAAAATTGTCAATATGTTTTGCTAATAAAGTTGACTTATGGTTATTTAAGATTACAATTATAAGGTATGAGGGGGTGCGAGATTTATTCTCAAGGACATAATGCTTTGTAGCGGAATAGGTAAAATATATACCTGATTTCATTGTCCGAATTCAGGCTCGAGAAACAAGCCGATGCCATTGCAAATTATTATCCCCCTCCAATAAAAACCACTAACTATAAAGTTGGTGTTTTTTATTGCTCTGTGATAACTTTTTTGATAAAGTATAGTAATAGTAATATTAAAAACAAAAAAATATGGCAAAAATAAAGAAAAAAGCTAAAATTAAAAAGATTGGGAAACTAATAGGCAAAATCACTCATTATTTTTCCAATATTGATGTTGCTGTTATTAAGTTGGCAATTCCATTAAAAAAAGGAGATAAAATTAGGATAATTGGCGGGCAGGAAACCGATTTTGAACAAAAGGTTGGCTCTATGCAAATAGAACATAAAGATGTTAAATTAGCTAAAAAAGGCAGTTCTGTGGGAATGAAAGTAAATGAAAAAGTTCATGAAGGATATAAAGTTTTTAAAATTTAATTTATGGAAAATATAAAAGAAGAAATTGAAAATAAAATTATTGATTGCATTAACTCGGGTATTGCTGGCCGGTTAATAATTTTTAAGCCAGAAAAAAATAATTTTGGGGCAGATTTATCTGTCCAAAGAAGAGGAAAATATAAAGAGAAAGAAATATATTTTCAAATTAATAGTTTTGTTGCTCCAGCAGAAGCTGTTAATTTTGTAAAAGAATTTCCGCAAGAAAGTTTTAAAGCAGATAAAAATTTTTATTTGCTATTTGTTTATTTTAATGAGGTTACTCAAAAAATGAGTGACTATGTTTGGTTGATACCATCGTTGCAACTTCAAGATATTATACAAGTTATAAAATCTGTAGATGGAAAAAATATATTAAGATTTGAGGTCCCCTTAGATGTTAAACAAAAAAATCAATATTCAAAATTTTTGATAAATACAAATGATTTAGGGAAAACAATATTTAGAGCGATGGAAAAAGGTGGCAAGTTTGATTTTAAAAACACAGAGTTTGAAGAGAAGAAAATAATAAACATAGAAAATTTAAAAGATTTTTTATGTAATGCTCGCAGAGATACATATGCTTCATCCTCTACCTCGCTTGATAACCCCAGACTTCTTGAGTCAAAACAATTTGAATTTCAAAAAGCAGATTATTTTTATAGAGATATTTATTTTGTAGGAGATAAAAAATTTATAGGACAAGAAATTATTTATTTGGATTCAAAGCCAGTTTGGGGTATGAATTATATGGGCGACCAAATAGAAAAAATTGAAACAGCTTTTCTAAAAGAATCGTTGTCTAAACTGGCAGAAAAATGCCGAATTGGAGGAACTTGCGAATATGAGAAAAGAGAATATAAATATCAAGATCAAGGGCAGGGTAATTTAGAAAAGTTTTCTGGCAAAGAAGAAATTTTTGTAGATAATAAAAGTATATATAAACTAAATTATGAAGGGGGTTTAATTTAAAATATGAAGTTTGTTGGAGATTTTCATATACATTCAAAATATTCCAGAGCTGTTTCGCCATTAATGAACTTAGAAAACTTGGATAGATGGGCAAGGGTAAAAGGAATTAAGGTTTTGGGCACGGGTGATTTTACTCACCCGAAATGGTTTGACGAAATAAAGACAGAATTAGAGCCGGCTGAACCCGGCCTTTTTAAGCTTGTTAATAGCGATTCAGGAACAAGGTTTCTTTTAACTGCAGAAATTAGCTGTATTTATTCAAAAGGTGGCAAAGTTAGAAAAGTTCATATTGTAGTTTTTGCGCCGTCTATAAATGCTGTAGAAAAGATAAATGAAAAATTGAATCAAATTGGAAATTTATATTCTGATGGCAGGCCAATTTTAGGGCTAGACGCTAAAGAACTAACTAAAATTGTTTTAATGGCAGACAAAAATTGTTTAGTGGTGCCTGCTCATGCTTGGACTCCTTGGTTTTCTGTTTTTGGCTCAAAATCTGGATTTGATACTTTAGAAGAATGTTTTGAGGAATATACAAAAGATATTTATGCAATTGAAACTGGCTTGTCTTCGGATCCTGCTATGAACTGGAGATTGTCACAACTTGATAAAATAACTTTGATTTCTAATAGTGATGCTCATTCTCTTCCTAAAATAGGCAGAGAGGCAAATGTTTTTGATACAGAATTGAGTTATGATGGTATTGCTGATGCAATTAAAAACAAAGACAAAAAGAAGTTTTTATATACAATTGAATTTTTTCCAGAAGAAGGCAAATATCATTATGACGGGCACAGGTTATGTAATTTAAGCTTAAAACCAGAGCAGTCTAAAAAATATAATAATATTTGTCCTCGTTGTGGCAAGCAATTAATTATAGGGGTTTTAAACAGAGTAGCAGAATTGGCCGACAGACCAGAAGGATTTGTGCCTAAAAATGCAATTCCATTTAAAAGCTTAATTCCGCTAAATGAAATTATTGCAGAATCTATTGGTTCTACTGTTGCTTCAAAAAAAGTTATAGAATATTATAATAATTTAATAAAAAATTTGGGGAGTGAATTTAAAATATTGTTAGATTTTACAGAAGAAGAAATAAAAGATAAATCTTCTCCAGAAATTGCCAGTGGAGTAATAAAAATGAGAGAAGGAAAAGTATTTATTGAGCCAGGATATGACGGTGTTTATGGAAAAATTAAAATTTTCCACAATTGACATTTTAAATGATGAGGAATAATATTATATAACCTATAGAGAAGAATTATAAAATAATAAAAAATTATGGATGAAAAAATTTTCTATATAACAAAGGGTAAATTGTGTGGTCTAAAGAAAGAATATGATGAATTAGTAGCTTTTGAGCATAAGAAATCTTTAGAACACGAAGTGCCAAAGATTTTAGAATCAGAAGATTTAAATCCAGAATTTGTAAGCTTTCAAGAAGACGTTGGATTTTTGAGATCACGCATTGATGAATTGAAAAATATTTTAGATAATCATGAAGTGATAAAAAATCCTTCAAAAGATAGACAAACTGTTATTGGCTTAGGAGCTAAGGTTAATGTTGGGATGGGTAGTCAGAAAGATGAATTTATGATTGTGGGAACATTAGAAGCAAATCCAGCTTTAGGGAAAATTAGCAATGAATCACCAGTTGGCAAAGCACTTTTGGGCCATAAAATAGGAGATGAAGTGACTATTCCTTCTCCAGTGAAGATGACTTATAAAATAAAAAATATAAAATACGAGGTTAGCTAATAGAAAAAAGTTTTAAAGCCCGTTTAAGCGGGCTTTTTGTTTGATTTAAAAATAATTGTATATCATAATATATAAATCAATATGAAGAATCAAGAATTAGCTAAAATTTTTAATGATATGGCTAGCTTTTTAGAAATAGAAGGTGTGGCCTTTAAGCCTTATGCTTATAGTAGAGCTGCTTTGTCTTTAGATTCTTTAAATGAAGATGTTGGTGATATTTACAAAAAAGGTGGAATAAAAGCTTTGCTTGAAATTCCTGGTGTTGGAGAAGCAATCGCAGACCATATAGAAGAGTATTTAAAAACAGGAAAGATAAAACATTATGAAGATTATAAAAAGAAGTTGCCTTTAAAAATAGACGAGTTGATGAAAGTTGAAGGAATGGGGCCTAAAAAAATAAAAATACTTTATGAAAAATTGGGAGTGAAGAATTTGAAAGATTTAGAAAAAGCCGTAAAATCACACAAGATAGCTTCCCTATCTGGCTTTGGAGAAAAGACAGAAAAGAATATTTTGCAGGGGTTGGAATTTTTGAAAAGAGATAAAGGAAGATTTTTATTGGGAGAAATTTTACCAACAGCCAGAAATGTTTTAGAGAAAATAAAAAGTTTAAAAGAAGTTGACCAAGCAAGTTTGGCAGGTTCTGTGCGCAGAAGGAAAGAAACAATTGGTGATGTGGATATTTTGGTTGTTTCTAAAAAGCCATCTAAGGTTATGGATTTTTTTGTAGGACTAGATGGGGTTGAAAAAGTTTGGGGAAAAGGCGGGACCAAGGCATCTGTGAGAATGAAAGAAGGTTTTGATATGGATTTAAGAGTGGTAAAAAAAGAAAGCTATGGATCGGCTTTGCAATATTTTACTGGTAACAAAGACCATAATATTGTCACAAGGAAAATTGCTATCTCAAAAGGACTAAAACTTTCTGAATATGGAATATTTAAGGGTGAAAAACAAATTGCTGGGGCAACAGAGGAAGATGTTTATAAATCTTTAGGTTTGCCATATATTGAGCCAGAGCTTCGTGAAAACGAAGGAGAAATTGAAGCTGCCCTAAATAATAAATTGCCCAAAATAATTGGTTATAAAGATATTAAGGGTGATTTACATTGCCATACTACTGCTTCTGATGGAGAAAATTCAATTGAGGAAATAGCTGAATCTGCAATGAATATGGGATATGAATATATTGGTATTTCAGACCATACAAAGTCTTTGGGAATAACACATGGCCTAGATGAAAAACAACTTTTAGCTCAACATAAAAAAATAGAACAATTAAATTTAAAATTTAAAAACAAAAAATTTAGAATATTACATGGGTGCGAGGCAAATATAATGTCAGATGGTAGTCTTGATATTGAAGATGATGTTTTGGAAAAATTAGATTATGTTATTGCCAGTGTTCATTCTAATATGAAGATGGAAAAGAAAGAAATGACAGCGCGAATAGCAAAAGCAATGGAAAATAAAAATGTTGATATAATTGGGCATCCAACTGGAAGGATTGTTGGTTATAGAGATGAATACCAAATGGATTTTGATAAGATATTAGAAACTGCCCAAAAAAATGGAACAATCTTGGAAATTAATTCTTCATCCAGATTAGATTTACGAGATTTTTATATAAGAAGAGCAAAGAATGAAGGTGTAAAAATGATTATAAATACAGACAGCCATCAAAAAGATCAATTGAAAAATATAGAGTATGGAATAGCTCAAGCTCGTCGTGGCTGGGCAGAACATGTGGATATTATAAATACAAAGTCTGTAGAAGAATTATTAAAATATTTTGAGTAAAATGCCTAAAGAAAAATCAGCAGGAGCTATTATATATAGAAAGGAGGATAATGTTAATTATTATCTTCTTTTGCATTACGCTCCATCTGAACCTGGTAAACGCGGGCAATGGGGGTTTGCCAAGGGGCACGTTGAGCAGGGAGAAACAGATTTAGAAACAGCCAAAAGAGAAATTCTTGAAGAAACTGGAATTAAAGATTTAAAAATAATCCCAGGATTTAAAGAGACCGAAAAATATTTCTTTAAAAGAGTGTATGGTTTAGAGGGCAAAGCTAGGAAAAATGCCCCTTGGATTTTTAAATTGGTTATTTTTTTCTTAGCAGAAACAGAAACTAAAGAAATAAAAATATCTGACGAGCATATTGATTTTGTTTGGTTGCCTATTAAAGAGGCAATTAAAAAGACAACATTTAAAGATTCAAAAAATCTATTAAAGAAAGCAAACGATTTTGTTCTCTCTATTAAATAATACAAATAAAAAACACCCAATTGGGTGTTTTTTAAGTTATTTAGCTTTTACTTCTTCTACAATTTTGATAAAAATTTCTGGATTTTCTTTGGCTAATTCTGATAAGACTTTTCTATCTAATTCTATTTTTTTCTTTTTTAATCCTTCAATCAGTCTGCTATAAGTAATTCCATTTGCTCTAGCCAATGCATTGATTTGTAAATTCCACAAACCTCTAAAATCTCTCTTTTTTACCTTTCTATCGCGATATGCATAAGTCCAAGCATGTCTTAATGCATCTTTTGCTAATTTAAATTTTGTTTTTCTTCCGTTTTGAAAACCCTTGGCATGTTTCATTAAATGCTTTCTGTGCTTGCGGGCTTGTACGGCTCTTTTTATTCTTGACATGTTACTTAGTTAAAAATTTTTTTAATCGTTTTGCCTCTGTTTTATGGAGAGTGACCCATTTGCGACCTTTTCTCCTTTTTTCGCCTGTTTTTTTAGACCTATTGTGGTTTTGGCCCGCTACTC
>Ga0224525_1000460_pt1 | contig 18691 bp, 16 predicted proteins | sample CFST100metaG_FD_179874 | JGI IMG/M metagenome (GOLD analysis project Ga0224525, IMG submission 179874) | Peat soil microbial communities from Stordalen Mire, Sweden - C.F.S.T100 | ecosystem: Environmental > Terrestrial > Soil > Wetlands > Peat | place: Sweden: Norrbotten County, Stordalen Mire...
GAGGAAGAGCGCCTCCTCGATAGCGGCGACCACCTTCATGCTTCCCGCTTCCTAAGCCAATGCTATCTGGCTTTGGACGAGCCCAAGAAATTCGTCGCCCTCCGTGAGACGGGGACCGACCCTAGCGTCTTCCCTGCCGCCGATTCCGCTTTGTTCTTCATCAAGTACGGGGATTTCGCGAGGGCCTATGAGATTCTAAGAAAAGAAACCCTCGCTTCGAATCACTGGATCGCCGATTTTCTTTCCTTCGGCAACGGCGAGGAGATCAAATCCGCGCCTTCGGAAGAGGCAGGTGAGGACTTCAAGCCGGGCTCCCTCGATGAGGCTTATGCCTATTGCGAGGAGTTGCCGCTGGATGACATTATCTCGGATGATACCTTCTCCAAATTCCTTATCTATGCCAGCCAGCGCTACCTTAAAGATCTTTCCCTAACTCCAGGAGAGGTGACGATTCTTTCCGGGCTGGCCGAGATGGTTAAGATTCTTGGCATCATCGAAGTTCCCTTGGCGGAAATAAAAGCCTTCTTCTTGAAGAAAGGCCACGACAAAGGCGATAAATATTCTAAGTCCAACCTGTTCGGGGTTTTGGAGGGCCAAAGCGAGCGGTCCCTTGTCCGTACAGTCCATTCTTTGGTGGAAGAAGGTTATCTGATCAAGAGCAAAAAAGGAAAGTATTTCTTATCGCACGAGGGTAAGAACATCGTCTATGCCTTAAGGTTCTTCAATGCCAAACCGGCGAAGACCGCCAACGCTTAATCGTCTTTGAATATCTTTCAATACTAATTAATTTGTCATTATACGCAACGAGGATGTGCGAAGCGGAAATAACAGCGTTTGTTTGGAAAAAAGTTCACCTTCAAAACACAAGCAGTTATTGGTTTTCTGCCAAGAAATGACGTCATTTCTAAAAATTATGTTATCATCATAAAAACCATAAAAATGCATCTATTAAAAAAAATTCGATATCTAAGACAGATTATCAATCAAAAGAAATGTCGTTTTCCGAAATCGGTATTGCTTGATCCGTCTGTACTTGTAAACGAAAAAACAATATTTGAAGGGAAAAATATTGTCGGCGGTAATTCGAATTTTTGTAATTCTTTTTTTGGGTTTGGATCATTTTGCGGATCAAATGTTGATTTGCATAAAGCCAAAATAGGGAAATTTTGCTCAATTGCTAGAAATGTTCACGTTATTGATGCAACTCATCCAATCAATTTTGTTTCCACTTCGCCTTTGTTTTTTAATACTAGCAATGCTAATTTGATTCCGTTAAACAAAAAAAACGTATTTGATGAATTTTTAACGATTTCAGGCTGGTCCTGTATCATTGGGAATGACGTTTGGATAGGCGATGGCGTATTAATTAAAGGCGGCATTAAAATCGGGGATGGAGCAGTTATTGGGATGGGCGCCGTAATCACTAAAGATGTTGAGCCATACACAGTAGTTGGCGGTGTTCCAGCGATTCCAATAAAGAAAAGATTTGATGACGAAACAATTGAGAAACTAATAAGTTCAAAATGGTGGTCACTTCCCGAGAACGCTTTGACCGAAGCAAGCGATTATATCAATGAACCGAATAAATTTTTGGATTATTTGAGGAAAATTAAAAAATAATTTTTAATTTTATTTGATTTTTTTCTGGTGTTTCTTATTTTTTGTTTTTTTGCTAATAGAATATTTCATGACGAAAGCACTCTTTATGTCAATTGGTTGATTTCGGAAAATATTAAGATGACAAGATGGAAAAATCAGATGACCTCATTTTGCTAGAAGATGGAAAAAATTTTGCAAACAAAGGCAAAAAAGAAGAGTTAATTTAACCTTTATGAAGACTTAGAAGTCATTTTTTACTATTGTCTTTTGTAAACAACTCGAAAAAAACAACAAAACAAAAATAATTGAATTAGTGAACTGAATTTGGATAAAGATTAAGATAATAAGCAGCATGGATACCAAAAGAAAACTTAAGGTGATGACGATTCTCGGGACAAGACCCGAGATCATTCGCCTTTCGGAAGTGATCAAAAAATGCGACAAAGCATTTGATCATACCCTCGTTCATACCGGTCAAAACTACGACTACGAGCTCAATGGCATCTTCTTTAAAGAACTTGGGGTCAGAAAACCGGACTTCGCCCTCAACTGTGTAGGAAAAAACCTTGGCGAGACCATGGGACTGGTCATTTCGAAGACTTATGATCTCATTCAAGAGGGCAAACCCGATGCCATATTGATTTTGGGAGACACGAATTCGGCTTTATCCGCCATTTCTGCCAAGCGGCTCAAGACCCCGATTTTCCATATGGAGGCCGGGAACAGGTGCTGGGACTGGAATGTGGCCGAAATGACCAATCGGACGATCGTGGATCATATCAGCGACATTAACATGCCTTATTCGCATTTCGCTTATAACAACCTGATTCGTGAGGGTTTAAGGAAAGATCGAACCTTCATCACGGGCTCTCCGATGCTGGAAGTCATTAATGCTCACAGAAAAGAGATTGATTCGTGCGATATCCTCGCAGAACAAGGATTAACGAAAGGAAAATATATCGTGATGTCCGCGCATCGCGAAGAAAATGTGGATATTCCGGAAAAGTTCAATCGGCTTTTTCCTTCGCTAAACAAAATAGCTGACCACTTCAAGATGCCTGTGATTTTTTCTGTTCATCCTAGAACCCGGAAAAGATTTGAGCAGCAGGGCTTTCAACTTTCGAAATTCATTCGAGAAGACAAACCTTTTGGATTCTTTGAATATTGCCAACTGGAGCGAGATGCTTTCATCGTTTTGTCGGACTCAGGCACTCTTACAGAAGAATCCTCGATTTTCGATTTCCCTGGAGTTTTGATCAGGACTTCTACCGAAAGACAGGAAGGCGTAGAAAACAGATCCATTTCCATTGGCGGAGTTGACTATGAAACCATTCTTTTGGCCATCAAGAGAGCGAAATATCTCCATAGACCCGGAAACAATTTGAAAATAGTGGCTGATTATGATATTTCTAATGTTTCTGACAAAGTCGTCAACACTATTTCTCGATTAACTGAAGTGGTCAACAAAAAAACCTGGTCAAAATGACACCTGAATTTTCATGAGATTGAAAAAGAAAAATTATCTATTATTCATTCCTTTTTAAAAAATGCAAGTTATCAATTTCAGCCGGATTAATAAGATGTTTTACCCATTGATTTATATGGTATTCCGCCAAGTCTGTCAAATTCGATTCATCAAATTTTCTATCTAAAAAAGCGCTAATGTCGTATTTTTCATTAGGAAAGACATAAATATTATTTTCATTATAAAAAGAATATTGCCGGATACTTTGATTGCTTGTAATTATTTTGTTCTTGAAGCCTAAAGATTCGCCTATTCTAAGTGAGAGGCCTCCTTCATCCTCAGCTCCGGGATCAACGACGGATTTAGACTGCGAATACAGGTTTTTTATTGCATCTGTGCTTAATTTGGCAAAATTAAAATTCTTTTTCTTCAGTCCACAGAATATTAAAGGGTGGAATATTTTGTTTGATAAAAAAACCGCCTTCGCAGGACAATACAAATAAGAATATAAAGTGAGCCCTTCTTTTTCGAATTCTCGTTTGATTTTCTTTAGCGCTTTTACTTTTGCGGTTTTTCCGGTTCCGACGAAGACGCCATCATATTTTTTTGTTTCGGATGGCGAAACGAAAGAATACTCCTCTGGGATATAGAGCGGAAGAAAATGTTTGAAAAGCCCCTTTTCATAGTCTTTAATATCAAAAGTTGCCGTTTCATCAAATAAAGGAAGCAATTTTTTTGTGTATGGCAAGAAGCCTAGGCGATCCCACATATAAAAAACGGATTTCTTATATTTAATTTCTTTAAGTAACCGCCTTATATGAGAAACGCAGAAACTTTGCCCGTTGATAAAAACGATTGCATCGTATTCTTTTGTTCCGATTTCATTTATTACTTGATTGACGTATCTTGTTGTTTTGTAGAAGGCTAGTTTTCGATTTTTTCTAATTATCGCCCGAGTAAGCGTTTTTTCATTAGGGCGGTCAGCGAAAATATCAACTGAATACCCATTGGCAATCAATGCGTTTTTGATTTCTTCTTCTGTATTGAAGAAATTTGGCATAAAAATCAAAATGTTTTTTGACATATTTTTACTATCGATTATGCTATCTTTTTTAACAATTTAACATCATACCATTTCTTCGGTTGGAATGTTCAAAAAAGGGGACCTTTATAAAGCATTGAATATTAATTTGTTTTAACTCGATAGGGCCGTTCTTTTCGTTTCTAAAATTTTTTCCTGACCAAGAGTACGTTTTCTTTATTTGTTCATTAGCCGATTTATACCTCATTTTGGATTTATTCAAAAGAAAAATAGTTCTATACTCATTCTATGTCATTGATGAAGAAAAAAATTTATTTGGCAACAAAGCGAATGTTTGATTTTATTGGATCGTTCTTTGGTATTGTTATTTTTTCGCCGATTTTTATTCTTTGCTCTGTGATTACTGCCTTTAATTCAAACGGTAAATTTTTATTTTTGCAAAAAAGGTTGGGAAAAAACGAACGTGAATTTACGATTGTTAAATTTGTCTCAATGAGAAAAGGCGCCCCTCAAATTGGTTCAGAGAGTCTCTCTATGGATGAGCAGAGAAAATTAACCACCAAATGGGGATTTTTTATGAGAAGAACCTCTTTAGATGAATTGCCGCAACTCTTTAACATTTTAATTGGCGATATGTCATTTATTGGCCCGAGACCGGGCCTAGCCAGTCAATATGAATCCGATCTTGTTACCGCCAGAAAATCTTTTCTTCCCTCGGCTTATGAAGTAAAACCTGGGTTGAGCGGATATTCTCAGCTTCTTCTAAAAAGATCTAATGATGTTCAAAAACGGGCCCGATTTGATTCTTGTTATGTGAAAAAATCTTCTTTTTTTCTTGATATAAAGCTTTTTATTATGAGTTTCAGAATTTTATTTGGGTTTTTGAAGGGAACTTGAAAATCATTCTATTTGAATTCGTCCCCTAAAATCGCTTTTAGGAAACGCTCACGGTTATATGAATAAGTGTATTGGGCGCTTGCCAACAGAGCGTTTTTTTCCATTTCAGTTAGTTTATCAGTTTCAGAATGGAATTTTTTTAATGTCTCAACGAGACTATTTACGGATCCAATTTTAAAAATTAAGCCGTCAAAACCTTCATTAATTAGCAAAGAAGCTTGGCAATATGAGGAAACGATTACTGGAGTTGCGGCCAACAAAGATTCTATCAAAACGCCAGGCGTCCCCTCGCCATAGTAATGCGTAGGCATTACAAGGGCTGCGTTTTTCGAAAAAATATTTGAAATTTCATCTTGGCTTGCGATTCCGTAGTATTTAATTAAGCCTCCGTTGATAGATTTGGAAAATTCCATTTCTTTTTCCTTTGATAACTGTTTTTCACCATAAATCGACAACGTGAAAAAAGGTTTATTTGGATTATTATTAATGATATTGATTGCTTTGATTAAATCGAAAATTCCTTTATTATCGGTGACTCTCGATAAATATAATAGAGGTATCGGATCCTCGAAGGTTTGTTTTGAGAAGACATGTTTTTCTTGATTGTTGTTGGTTTCCCGAAAGTTGTAAACAATTGAAACATTTTTTAGGCCATAGAAACTTTTATATGCATCGGCAATGATTTCGTTTTGTGGCATTATCAAGTCGAGTTTTTTAAGTTCTTTTGACATGTGCGAATCTGAAATGGAGCCATAATTATGGTCAACAAGGAACGAGTGAAGATGTTCTTGGTCAAGATTTTTTAAAATTTTATCGAAAGTGCCTATTCCAAGGGGACAAAAAACGACTCTTGTTTTTATTTTATGGTTGAGTTTATTGACGAGCGGTATTAATAATCGGCAACCGGAAGGCCCACCCATAATCAAAATGATGTCTTTCCTCCGTATGGCTTTCTTAATCGAAAAAATAAGATAAAATGGATGTTTTTTCCAATTAAATAGGTCGATGACATTAGCCTCAAAACCTTCATCGATAAGTTTTTTTCTATAGATGAAAACTTTTAATCGGCCTCCGTCTGCGGGAGTTGATTTCCCTGGACCATAAAGTTTCCCAATAATTGAAATTCGGGTCATTGGTCTATTTTCCGATTAGTTTGCTTATTTCACTCAAATAACAGTCAGTAGAAAGCTTTTCTTCGGCGCTTTTTCTAGATTCTGTTTTCATTTTATCGATTTCCGTTTTAGAAAGACCGATTGATCGTTTAATCGCTTTTGAAAACGCTTCTATCGAATCCCCGTCGACTTTAATAGAATTGATTCCATCGATTAAATAATCAGCCAGATCTGACGTATAATTTGTCAAAACCGGGGTGCTCAAGAAAAGACTTTCAACGACCTTTGTCGGGAATCCTGCTTTTGAGTATTGCTCATTTTGTGGTCGTAAAAGAATACTAAAATCAAAATTAGAATAAATTTCAGGGATTTTGCAGTGCTTGACTGAGCCATGGAAATGCGCCCTCTCCAAAATAAAAGCTTTTTCATTTTTTGAAAGGTGTTGTTTTTTTACAAATGAATCGTCAATACCATATATATCCAAATCATATCTTTCTGGATTAATGTCTTTAAAGGCTAAAATCATTTTAACCAAATTGTCCTTGCCGGCCGGGTTTCCACAATAAATAAATCGAGTTTTCTCGGAGTCGGTATGTTTTATCTCAGGAATGTTTCCCGGAAATAATAAGAAAGGGATCTTTTCGGAATTGACGTCTTTTTGAATGAAGTAGTTCTTGATATAATTCGAAATTGCCATAACTGATCCATCAGATGATTTGAATCGGCTTAAAAAAACGCGATTTTGGTGGTAAGCACAAGAAAAACGGCCACGATTTTTGAATTCAGAAGGTGAATATGCTTCCATGACCGAATAAATGAGTTTAATATTATTTTTTTTACAAAATCGATTGATTTTTTTCCTGTTCGAGGCCGAAAAATACTGGCTGACCACAAAGATTTTGGATGTTTTGCAATTCTTTTCAGCATATTTGATAATTCGGGATTGGGCGGCGATTTTATTTAAGATTTTGCACGGGAGACTGCTAGAAGCAAAAGGCCGAAGGGAAACGAAAATACCGTTTCTGAATGGAATAGGGGACTGATATTTTGAAAATCCGCGTCCTAAAAGAACTGAATCATAGCCTAATTTTCCAAAACTTTCGGCTAGATTAAGATATCGGATAGCACCCGCGTCACCCTCGGGAAAACGAGAAAAGGTTAAGAAAGTAACTTGTTTAATTAGGTTTTCGTCGTTTGCACTTTTTTCTAAAACGTCCATATCCTCCATAGCCTATTCCAAGAAATTTTTTTTACAAGGGAATTTCGGTGTTTAAATAAGAATAACTCCATTTTTTTCCTCAGAAGAACTATTATTTTTTTATGCAAACAGTCTTAATAACTGGCGGCGCCGGATTCATAGGAAGCTCTTTAGCTGGGAAAATGATCGAACGGGGGGACAAAGTCGTTGTGGTGGATAACTTTGATGATTTTTATGACCCCCTTGTAAAGAAACGGAATGTTGAGGAATATCTTAACAAAACCAATTTTTGTTTGGTTAAAGCAGACGTTCTAGATGCCAATATGATGGAGACTATTTTTGAAAAAAATCATTTCGATTTGGTTGTGCATTTGGCTGCAAAAGCTGGAGTTAGGCCCTCTTTTGTCGACCCGATTTCATATCAAAAAACGAATTGCGAAGGAACCAATATTATTTTGGAATGCGCAAGAAAATATAAGGTGAAAAAAATAATTTTAGCTTCTTCTTCAAGCGTATATGGGAACAACTCTGAAGTCCCCTTTAAAGAAACTGACTGTACCGATTTTGCCATTTCTCCTTATGCCGCCACGAAAAAAGCCAACGAAGTTTTGGCTTACGTTTATCGAGATGTATATGATCTCGATATCATTTCGCTTAGATTTTTCACAGTTTACGGCCCTCGTCAAAGACCGGACTTGGCCATCAATAAATTTACTCGGCTTATTGAGGAGAAAAAACCAATTGATCTTTTTGGCGATGGCAGCACCTATCGTGATTACACCTATATTGATGATATCTGCGATGGAATTTTCGGTGCAATTAACTATTTAAGAAAAAATAATGGAATTTATGAAATCGTCAATCTTGGGTCAAATCACCCCATAACTTTGCTTGAGTTAGTTAAAACGATTGAGAAATCTTTAGGAATCAAAGCCGAAATTAATTTTTTGCCTATGCAACCTGGTGATGTCAAAGCAACTTATGCTGACATTTCAAAAGCGCGCAGGCTTTTCGCATATGAACCCCACACCAGCTTTGAAGCCGGCATAAAAGAATTTATTTTTTGGAAACATAGTTTGGAGGAACCAAAAAAATGAAATTAGCAGTAGCCGGAACAGGTTATGTTGGTCTTGTAACTGCCGTTTGCTTGGCCGAAAGAGGCCATGATGTAACTTGTGTAGACATCGACGAGAAAAAAATATCCTTAATGAAGAATGGGAAAAGTCCGATCTATGAACCCGAATTAGAAGATTTGATGCATAAAAATTCCTCGCGGCTTCATTTCACAGTTGATTATTCTGCTGCCTACAAGAATGCCGAAGTCATTTTTATTGGCGTTGGGACCCCGGAACAAGAGGATGGGACGGCAAATTTAACCTATGTTAGGACAGTTGCGAAACAAATTGCCGAATCTATTGAAAACGACTGTGTTGTTGTTGTTAAATCCACCGTCCCGCTCGGAACCAATGACGAAGTGGAAAAAAGCATTAGGGAAAATTTATCCCACAAGGTCATCGTTCACGTTGCCTCAAATCCTGAATTTCTTTCTCAGGGGAGAGCGGTTGAAGACACTTTGCACGCCAAACGAATCGTAATTGGAGTCGAGGATAAAAAAGCCGAAGAGACTTTGATCAAAGTTTATGAACCCTTTGAACTTCCCATCGTTATTACGAGCCGACGATCAGCCGAAATGATTAAATATGCCTGTAATGATTTTTTGGCTTTAAAAATATCGTATATTAATGAAATTGCCAATTTATGTGAGAAAGTGGGAGCTAATATCGATGATGTCGTGAGAGGGATGAGCTACGACCCTCGAATCGGAAACAAATTTCTTCATCCTGGAATTGGATTTGGCGGAAGTTGCTTTCCCAAAGATACTAAAGCCCTTTATTTTATGGCGAAAAACAATTACGGCATTGAGATGAGAACTGTTAAAGCAGCCATTGACGTCAATTCCACGCAACGAACAAGACTTTTTTACGATGCACGCCAAAAATATGGGTCTTTTGACGGCAAAACGATAGCGGTCCTTGGCTTAACATTCAAGCCAAATACTGATGATTTGCGTGAAGCTCCGTCCATTGATATGGTTAGTCTGCTATTGAAAGACGGGGCAAAAATTAACGTCTATGATCCAGTGGGTGAGGAGAATTTTAAAAAGATCCATAAAGAAGATGTTCAATATTTTTCCACTCCTGAGGAGGCTTTCAAAAAAGCTTCTATTGTTTTCGTCCTGACCGATTGGGAACAAATCAAAACGGCCGACTTTTCCGGAAAAATTGTTTTTGACGGACGCAACTGCGTTAATAATTTTGCGGTATGCGAATATTATAAATCAATTGGAAGGTGACGTTTCTTTCGATTAAAAGAATAATTTCCTGTCTTTTATTTGAAATGGTAGCTTCTATCCGTTTCTTCAATGAAGTGAGATAATAACAAAAGGGATTAAAAATGGAAAATATATTTGATGGAAAAATACTGTTAGTCACAGGCGGAACCGGAAGTTTCGGCCATGCGGTTGTCGATAGATTTGTTAACACCGGAATTAAAGAGATACGCATTGTTTCTCGCGATGAAAAAAAGCAGGATGACATGCGGAAACTTTATAATAATGAAAAATTGAAGTTCTATATCGGCGATGTCCGCGATTACAACGCCATCGTAAATGCATTTCGTGGTGTGGATTATGTTTTTTCGGCGGCCGCTTTGAAGCAAGTTCCTTCTTGCGAATTTTACCCAATGGAGGCCGTAAAGACGAACGTCATCGGCTCTGATAACGTTATTTCTGCTTGTTTGGCAAATCACGTCAAAAGAGCGATTTTTCTTTCGACCGATAAAGCTGCTTATCCCATTAATACTATGGGAATGACCAAAGCGTTGATGGAGAAGAACGTAATCGCAAGGTCCCGACAAATGCTTTCTGGTGATCCGATTCTTTGCCTTACGCGGTATGGGAACGTTATGGCAAGCAGAGGATCCGTTATTCCTCTCTTTTTGGAACAAATACGCGAAGGTAAACCTATTACTATCACCAATCCTGAAATGACGAGATTCATGATGACTCTTAGCGATGCCGTCAACCTCGTTCTATTTGCTTTCGAACATGGAGAACAAGGTGATCTTTTTGTCCAAAAAGCGCCGGCAGCCACTATTGAAACTCTTGCCAAGGCAATCATTTCGCTGACTGGAAGCAAAACCGGGATCGAATATATCGGAACCCGTCATGGAGAAAAACTCTTTGAAACTCTTGTGACGCAAGAAGAAATGCTTCGAGCCATTGACGAAGGCAATTTTTTCCGTATCAAAGCCGACAATCGTGATCTTAATTACGACCAGTACATTGCAAAGGGAAACAAAAAACTTAATCTTGGAGAATCCTACACGTCCCACAACACGAACCGATTGACTATTGTGGAGATGAAAAAAGAACTCCTTCGTTTGGAATTATTTGCGGATAAACGATAAATGAAAATTTTAATTACCGGGGCAAAAGGCTTTATTGGAAAAAATCTTTGCCTTGGCCTCAAAAATGCCGGGGATGAGGTTTTTGAATATGATCTGGGGTCTAGCGAAGAACAGTTAAAAAAATGGGTTTCATCTTGTGATTATATTGTTCATCTGGCTGGGATAAATCGGCCCTTGGATCCCAAAGAATTTCTTGATGGGAACGTTAATTTCACCAAAAAACTCTTGGATGTAGTTAAAGAAACCAATTCAAAAGCTCCGATCATTTTCAGTTCCTCGACTCAAGCTTCTCTTGACAATCCTTACGGAAAAAGCAAAAAAATGGCCGAAGATGAAATATTCGCTTTTTCAAAAGAAAATGGCACCCCTGTTTATATTTATCGTTTTTATAATGTCTTTGGAAAATGGTGTCGGCCTAATTACAACAGTGTTATTGCGACTTGGTGTTTTAACGTTGCTCACGACATTCCCCTTCAAATTAACGAATCGGCGCCATCCATTGACTTTGTGTACATCGACGATATCGTTAGCGAAATTTTGAAAACATTGAAAACCGGGCCAAAACCCAGTGGCCAGATTCTTTTTGCTGAACCCCATCATTCGGAAACTCTTCATGCAATTGCAGATGCCCTTTATTCTTTCAGGGATTCAAGGAAAAATTTAATGGTCCCAAACCTTAAACCCGGTTTTTTCAAAGATTTGTATTCCACATACCTTACTTACCTTGATGACGACGACTTTTCATACCCTTTGGTCTCCCATTCCGATGCCCGTGGTTCGTTTACTGAAATACTAAAAACCATGGAATTTGGCCAAATATCGGTGAACATTGCGCATCCTGGCGTTACTAAGGGAAATCATTACCACATGAGCAAAAACGAGAAATATATCGTCGTTGGCGGTACGTGTGAAATTAAATTAAGAAAAGTTGATGAAGATAAAATTGTTTCCTACGTTTGTTCTGGATCGGATCCCAAAGTAGTAGATATTCCTCCTGGATTTACTCACTGCATCACAAATATCGGGAATGGGGACTCCATAACCCTCATGTGGGCCAATGAACAGTTTGATCCTTTGATTCCTGATACTTATCAATGCCAAGTTTTATTAGACAAATAGGTGCTTTTTGCCAATATATATTTTTTTTGCTGGTTTTTCGACTAAACCAAACTGAAATAGTTATTTTTCAATGATAGAATAACTGCAATCCAAACAGGAATTATGAACCTCAAAGCCAAATTTCAAGCCTTGGTGTTGGAAACAAAATCCTCAATTTCTTTTAACTGGTTGAAGATTTTTGATTATTTTCTTGTTGTTTTATTGCTTTTTTCAAGCGGTTATTGCATTACCTCTTTTTCGGATTCATCTTATCGGACGATTTTGGTATTCGTTACCTTCGCTTTTTCTTTTGTCCGGTATTTTTCTACCATCGATATCAATTTTGTTCGAACCAAAATTCAAACTAAATCTAAAATGACCGTTCTGCCATCGGTTTGGATGCTTTTGATTATCGGAATTGGAGCCGTTTTAACGTTATTCGTTAATCATGAAACTGCTTCTTTTATGTCGTATGTTCACTTTGGTTTTCTCGTTCTTTCTGCATTTTTCCTTTGCCGGATTTTTGATATAAAACGATTCGTTCAATATTGGGGGAATATCCTTTTCGCCCTGTCCGCTCTTTCTTTGTTTATATATTTTATTTATTTATTTTCAGGAATGAATTTTGGGAATTTTACTTTTTCAAATGGGAAGGCAGCCAGCTATAGTTCGTATTTATATTTATTTTTCCAAAATATAAATTCCAAACGCATCCAAGGTTTTTTTTGGGAACCCGGCCTTTTTGCCTCATTCCTAATACTTACTATTTTATTGGAATTATCCTTCTTTAAGGAAGTCAAATGGTTTCATTTTTCAGTGTTTTCTTCGTGCCTTGTTTTGACGCTTTCTACGGCAGGATATTTTCTTTATTTGCTTGTTTTGTTATTGCTTTTCAACAAATTGATTGCGAGCAAAAAAATAAAAATAGGAATTAATGTCTTTTTTGGCTTGTCTTTGCTCGTCGTCGTTCTTTTTTACAAAGAAGTCTTTGGAATTCTAGGGAATTATTTCCCTTCATTATTTGGGAAAATATCCGACGTCGGGACTTCGTTAACCACCCGCCTAGAGAGCCCTTTGTTCGACTTGAAGATTTTTTTGCAGAACATTTTCTTGGGCTCAGGCATTCAAGGCGCTAACGCGGATTATCAACTTTTGGTCTCTCAATCCAGTATTGCTGCATCAGTTGATTCACAAACATCCACTTCTGCATTTTACTTAGCTGCCTTTGGTTTATTTGGCGGTTTCTATACGTTGGCCTTTTTTACACCGCTTTTTGATAAGAAATTGTCTTTGTCCTCGAAAATAATTATCCCCATTGCTTTCTTCTTGATCATCAATAAAGAACCCCATACCCAGATAATGTTCAGTTGGTTTTTTGCCTTTGCCTTTGTAAAAGAAGCCTTTGATGATCCAGTTCTTGCCAAAAAATATGTTAAAACAAGTTCTCCAGTTCCTATCTTTGCCGCTTTGTTTTCCAGAGATGACAACGGAAATCTTGCTCGAAATATCATCAGTACTTTCGCTTTGAAGGGATCGGCATTGATCATTGGTTTTTTTTCAATTCCGATTTATTCATTGTATTTTGCCGACAACTCCCTATATGGTGTATGGCTGACGATTTTATCTATTTTGAGCTGGGCACTCACTTTTGATTTTGGATTCGGAAACGGAATGAAGAACAAATTAATCAGGGCTTTTTCAATAAATGATAAAAAAGAAGCAAAAAAGGTCATTTCTTCGACTTATTTTCCTTCTTTTATATTGAGTTTGGCCATCTTGCTTGGGGGCCTCGTGTTGATTAACTTGATTGATTTAAATTCTTTGCTCAACGTTAGCGAAAGCGAGATATCGCATCAAACCTTGGCCCTCTCGTTGTCTATTACATTCATTGCAATTTCGTTAGAATTTACGTTGAAAAATATAATTACGGTTTTTGAAGCCCAGTTGAAGCATGGTCTTGCGAATTCTTTTTCGTTTATTTCTTCTGCTTTGCTGTTTTTCTTTGTTCTTTTTTGTCGATTTGATTCGGTCTCCGATAAAATATTATTCGTTTCCATAGCTTATTTGGTGACCTCAATAGTTCCGTTGTTGCTTGGAAATTTGATTGCTTTCGTTGGCCCCCTGAGAGATATCTGCCCATCATTAAAGGCATTTTCGGATAAAACCTGCAAATCGATTCTTTCCATTGGTTTTGTTTACTTTATGATTCAACTTTGCTTGCTATTCTTAAATTCTACCGACCAATTTATCATTTCCAACATATTTGGGCCAGATAGCGTAGTGGTTTATACAAAATACATGAAACTTTTCAACGTTTTCATTTCATTTTTTACTATTTTTTCGGTAACAATGTGGAGTTTTGTATATAAAGCGGTGGTTCAAAAAGAATTTTACAGATTGAAAAAATTACAGCTTTTCAGTTATGTTTTCGCAGCTCTTTTTTCTGCGTTGTGTCTATTGGCGTTCTTCTTTCTTCAACCAATAATGGATCTTTGGTTAGGAGACTCAACCATTGGCGTTAACTGGATTGAAGCGACTTCCACCCTTGTTTTTTCCATTGTTTATCTTTTTGCTATTGCTGCCTCGGGTTTTTCGAATGGACTTCAGGCGCTAAAACCTCAAATAATCGTTTTGCTTATTTGTTCGGTTATCAAGATTCCCGCCATTTATGCGATTCATTTCTTTGCTCCAGCATTCGATTGGACAGTTGTTCTAGATGTTGATGTCGTTCTTTGGCTTGCTGTTTTTATCGTACTTTTGATTTATAATTCGAGGGCAATCCTTTCTTTCAAGCAGAAGAAAATTACAAATGAAGAAAAACAATAAAAATAAACCCGCTCGCTTTTTGCTGATTCTTATTTCTTTTTGTCTTTCAGTGGTTTTCGTGCTTTTTGGTTCATTTTTTCTTTCTTTTTCGTCAACAAATTTTTGCCGAGACGAGTATTTAAAATGCGTTGAACAATCGAGTGACGATATTTCCTTATCTTTTCAAAAATTCGAAACTCCAAAAGTCATATCCGATGATTCCTCGATAAAGGCTCGTTCTTCAAGCGACCCGTTTGAGTATTATTTAAGTTATCTATCGTTTTCAAACGATTCTCCTGACGATTTTAATAAAATCGCAATTATTTCTTCTGAATCAAGTGGAACCGAAGCTTATTATTCTTCTTCTCACATTTTCGTTTATGGAAACGAGGACTGGAGCGTTCTTTCTTCTGGCGAAAACGCTTTTGTTTCGAAAGAAGCCGCTCAAGTGATATTCAAAGCAAGACAGCTTAACAGCGCCCAAGATCTTATTGGTTCATCGGTTGATTTGTCTCAAGGAAGTTTTTCGTGCTCTTTATCCATTTCGGCAATTTGTGATGGAGAAAGCGGTTCATTTGGTACGATCGCGGGAAATAATATTGTCGATTTTCTCGGACCCTACATCGTGGTTTCGCCTGAGACGCTAAAATTATTCCCATGCGATGGACTGGTTTCATTCATTAAAAACGGTTTGTCGGAAACCATGAACGCCCAATATGTGAATGACTGGTTTTCTTCTTTTTCCAGTAATTCCGATTCATTTAGTTTTTCATCGCCCGAAACCAATCAATATACTTCCAGTGCTTTGGAATTTGCCAATAGCCAATTTCGTCTTTGGATCGGGGCGGCCTTAATGGGTTTTTTTGTTTTTTCTCTTTTGGCTTTCTTGGTTTTTGCGAATCAAGCCAAAAAACTTTTTCGGACAAATAGACCTTTTGTTGAAACCCTTCCTTTAGCTTTCTTTTCACTGCTTTTTGTTCTTATTGCAAGATATACTCCTTTGGTGATTTTCGGAAGTTCTTTTTCTGTTCTTTCTGTAGTCTCGATGCAGGCTTATTTTGCCGTTTGCCTAGTTTCAATCATTGTTTTTTTCTTCGCGAGATTAATTCTTTTGAGAAACGGAAAATCTTTATTTGAATTACTTAAAAGCCCAGTAATAAGTTGTAAAATAATTATTTGATGCAAAAAATAGTCTTTTTTTCTCATATTTATCTCGAAAAATTTAACATCAATAAACCCGAACTTCCCCAAAAAAATTTTTCTGGGCTTTCGATATCTCGTTATGAATCGGGTTTTTTGGCCGCGTTAAAAGTTCTCGACGAGAAAATGATTTGCATCAATAGTCCCTTTTATCGGGTTCCGAGCTTTTTCGAAAAAGCGGTATCCATTAAGGAAATTTCTTTCAAAAACGAGGCGATACAGGTAATTAACCTTGGTTATGAGAACACCAAAATTCATTCTTTGTTTTTTAAGGATTTTCCGTTGAAAAAACAGATTGAGCGTTTGCCATTTGAAAAAAATAACGAGATTATATTTGTTCTTTCGACCCATCATGATATCAGCGTTACGAAAAGTTTAAAAAGACGTTTTCCCAATTCAAAAACCATACTTTTGCTCCCTGACATTCCTCAGCTCTTTGTTAGTTCCACAAAAACGTCATTGCTTTATCGTGTGAAAACGGAAATTCATTCGTTTGTTTTCGAGAATAATCTAAAATATATCGATTATCTGATTCCCATAACGCGTTTTATTCCCCAGGAAATTAATTTTCCCGAAGAAAAATCCCTTACCATCGAAAGCGTTACTGATTATCAAGCAAATAAAGAATCACGGAAACCTCAAAAATACATTGCTTATCTGGGTAGTCTAAAAAAAGCTTATGGAGTTATGGATTTAATCGAAGCGTTTAATTCGACTGATCTAAAAAAATCCTTTAAACTGCTTATTTTCGGTGGCGGCGACTGTGTGGAAGAAATTCAGAACATCGCAAAAAATAACCCATCTATCATTTTCAAGGGGACTGTCAGTTATAAAGAATCTATCGAAGCGGAGCGCAATGCCTTTTTACTTGTTGTTCCGCCAAATAGAAGTAATGTATTCGAGAAATATAGTTTTCATTCGAAAATATGCGAATATATGGTTTCCGAGACCCCAGTTCTTTGCTCTTTTTACCCAGGAATTCCTTCAAATTATCAAAAATATGTTTGGACAATTCCGAATGGTGATCGCCCCGTAAGGGAAATGGCGGATTCTTTAGTAAAGTATTGTTCAATTCCCGAAGAAGAAAATATCCGATTTGGGAAAGAAGCTGCGATTTTCCTTAAGAAAACCCGTTCCCCAAAAGCTGTGGCGTACGAAATAAAAAATTTTATTTCCAAAAAATGAAAGTTAACTGTTTATTTGAACAATAACTTTTTTAGGAAGCGAAGTGGGCTCCAAAGAAATGGGACACTTTTCCCCAGCCATATTTTTCCTGCCCCAAGCTTATGGTTGGTTGGACGAAAAAATTATTCGTAACGTCATCTTGGCATCGAGAGGCTCCATAAAAACCATTGTATTCTTCGGAGGCGGCATCAATCGAAAGATGGGCGATGTCAGCGAGAACCCCTGTTTGTTCATCATAGAACTGGATCGTTATGTGGTCGCTTTTTATAAAATGAGGCTCACGAATTGTCCATATCAAAAACCCTGCCGGTGCCACCGTTTTGGTCAACCCATACACGGAATAGGCATTATTTGTGTATCCGATATCTTCGCGAGACAAGTCACCTCGGTTTATTCGCACGATTTTGTTATGCGTCGGATACATGCTTTGAGAGTCCATTCCATAATAAATGCAGTTCTTTTCAAAAACAAAACTGCATGTTCTTTCTCTTTGGCTTCCGCTAAAGATGAGGGTCCAAGACAGCCCTTCGTCTTGGCTTCGCCAAATCTTATCTTGCTGATTTGTATCACCCGAACTTGCCCACCAGTCGCCCAACTGATAAGGATCGGCTTGAACGCAGTGGAAATGCCTTATTTCGCCAGCCCCCGCGACGTTGTCGTTTCCGGTTTGCGATAACACGCTTTGCCACGTCGTTCCATGGTCTGTCGTTCTCCACAGATTCAAGTTTTCGGACATAGAGTCTTCGGTATCATACTCGCCGAAAATAACTACAGAAAACAAGTTTCCTTTATCTGGGCAAGCATCGATGTTTTGGTTTTCGGAAAGCCATCTGCGAGTGCCTATGTTCAAACACCCAATCTGGGTAAAAGCGTTATCAAAGCTTACGATTTGATGATTTGAAGGCGTGTTCTTTCCGCTTGTGACCTTATACAAGTAAAAAGTTTCATCAAAGGGATCGACAAATATTTGTTCAAACCATATTCCCGAAGATTGATCTATTGCCAAGGAACCCATTTTGCTCCATGTCGAGCCTCCGTCGAGGCTCTTGTAGACATATTGAGCCATTGAGCCGACGAAATGCTGAGTCAATCCATAAACCGCTCCAGTTTGGTTTTTTGCAATATTGAAGATTTGGTAAACAGCCTCAAAGATAATGTAGTCCGAATTAAGACCGGCGCTATTGTTTTTGCCACCTTTGATGATGATTTGACTCATGGTCAATTTGGGGCTTTCGACGGTGTCATATAAAGGAATGTCTAGATCATGGGAAACGGGATTCGAAGAAGAACCGCTGGAAGAGCTATCAGTTGAGGTGCTACTGGTGGTCGTCGATGAGGCGTTTCCGGAGGAAATATTTGAGGGAACTGTTGATGAAAGACTTTCAGAGGAAGGAGTTCCCGAAGAAGTTTTTGATGAAGAGGCTGTCGAAGAAATATTCGAGGAAGTTCCTGAATAAGTCGATGAAGAAAAAGACGTAGGACAGCTGGTAAGAAAAAGAAGGGACGAAATAACAAGTATTGCTAAAGCAACTTTTTGTTTAGCGAATTTCATGCGTTTTCCTTTACCTTTTATATTTTAGCATAAAGTTTTGACCTGAATAAAATAGTAAAAAAACATAGAT